>Ga0137403_10000049_pt2 | contig 118411 bp, 92 predicted proteins | sample CZOMad2_1_16fung_FD_122057 | JGI IMG/M metagenome (GOLD analysis project Ga0137403, IMG submission 122057) | Vadose zone soil fungal communities from Angelo Coast Range Reserve, California, USA - CZOMad2_1_16fungal (Hybrid Assembly) | ecosystem: Environmental > Terrestrial > Soil > Vadose zone... | reverse complement strand
GGAGAGATTCACCATGCTGAAGTGTGCGAGATTCGTGGTTGTGAAATACTTCGTGACGATTGCGGTGGCGGTGCTGCTGGCCGCTCCTTGCCTGCTGCAGGCGCAGCAGCCTCCCAAAAGTCCTGATGTCTACGGGCAGATCAAGTATCGGTACATCGGACCGGAAGGCAACCGCGCCACGTCTGTCGCCGGTGTGCCGGGGAAACCAAACATCTGGTATGTCGGTGCCGCTTCTGGCGGCATTTTCAAGAGCGCGGATGGCGGAATCCACTGGGATCCTATCTTTGACTCGGAGCTTGTGGCGTCCATCGGTTCGCTGGCGGTGGCCGCGAGCGATCCGAACATCGTTTGGGCGGGAACCGGCGAATCTTTCATCCGCAGCCACATCTCCGTGGGACAAGGGATTTACAAATCACTCGACGCTGGCAAGACCTGGTCGTTGATGGGATTGGAGAAGGCTGGCCGCATCGGCCGCGTGGAGATCGATCCACGCAATCCAGACGTTGTGCTGGCGTGTGCGTTGGGCCATGCCTATGGACCGCAGCCGGACCGCGGCGTCTTCCGCACCACTGACGGCGGAAAGACCTGGGCCAAAGTACTGTTCGTCGATGAAAATACCGGCTGTTCCGACTTGGGCGTGGATCCCAACAACCCGCGAATCCTTTTTGCCGGGATGTGGCAGATCGAGATTCACACCTGGGGCCGCACCAGCGGTGGGCCAGGTAGCGGCTTGTTCAAGTCGACAGACGGCGGCGTCACCTGGAAGCGCCTGGAAGGTCATGGCCTGCCGCATTCTCCGGTGGGCAGAATTGCCGTGCGCGTGGCCAAGAAAGATTCCAACCGCGTGTACGCGGAAATTGAAACCGGCGACGGCGTCCCGCAGCTGAACGGCGCTGGACAGCTCGGGCAGCTATGGCGTTCCGACGACGGCGGCGAGAATTGGGAGATGGTCAACTCTGACCGGCAGATCCGCGGGCGCACTCATTACTACACGCGCACGGAGATTGCGCCGGACAACGAGAACGAAGTGTTTTTCTTCTCCGCGTCATTTTCGCGGACGCTCGATGGCGGCCACACGCTCACCAAGATGCCCGCTGATCCCGGCGGCGACAATCACGAGATGTGGATCGATCCCACCAACGGCGATCGCATGGCGGTGGTCAATGACGGCGGCGTGAATATTTCCGTAAATCGCGGGAACACCTGGAACCACGTGAACCTGCCCATCGCGCAAATTTATCATGTCACCGTGGACGATCAGATTCCCTACTTCGTTTATGGCAACCGGCAGGACGGCCCGTCGTGGCGCGGTCCGAGCAACAGCCTGCAGTTTGGCGGCTTCTCCGGCAACAGTATCCCGCGTGGCGCGTGGCACCCTGTAGCGGGAGGCGAAAGCGGCTTCGCCGTGCCGGATCCGGTCGACAACAACATCATCTGGTCCACAGGCACGGGATCGGGCAGCATCGGCGGCACGGTAACCCGCTTTGACGAGCGCACCCACCAGGACCGCGAAGTCGAGGTGTGGCCCGACTATGTGGCTGGCGCGCCGGCGGCGGAAGTGAAGTACCGCTTCAATTGGGAGTTTCCCATCGCCATTTCTCCTCACGACCACAACAAGGTGTACGTGGGCAGCCAGTTTGTCCACGTCACGACAGATGGCGGTAATAGCTGGCAGATCATCAGTCCCGACCTGACGCGCAACGACAAAAGCCGCCAGCAGATTTCGGGAGGGCTCACACCCGACAACATCGGCGTGGAATATGCCGGCGTGATTTTTGCGTTGACCGAATCGGCGAAAGAGGCGGGCCTTATCTGGGCGGGCACCAATGATGGACAGGTACAGGTGACGCGCGACGGCGGAAAAAGCTGGAGCAACGTCACGAAAAATCTTCCCAACTTCCCCGAGTGGGGCACCGTGGACAATATCGAAGCCTCGCGCTACGACGCGGGCACGGCTTACCTGACCGTTGACGGCCATCAGGTGAATTTTCGCGATCCGTTTGTTTACAAGACCGCCGACTATGGAAAAACCTGGACGTTGATCACCAATGGAATTCCGCACAACATGCTGAGCTATGCGCACTGCGTGCGCGAAGATCCTGTACGCAAGGGTCTCCTCTACCTGGGCACGGAGGGCGGGCTGTACGTTTCCTTTGACGACGGGAAGAACTGGCAGCCGCTGCAATCTGGCCTGCCGCACGCGCCGGTTTATTGGCTGACCGTCCAAGAGAGATTTCACGACCTGGCGGTGGCCACTTACGGGCGCGGTTTCTGGATTTTGGACGATATTACCGCGCTCGAACAGTCCACGCCGGAGGTTGCTTCGGCCAAAGCCCATCTGTTTGCGCCGCGCGACGCGTATCGCTTTAAAGAAGTGGTGCAGCCGGCCGCGGTCGAGTACGACCCAACCACGGGAAAAAATCCACCTTACGGCGCGCCCATCAATTTCTATCTCAAGGCCAACTTGGGAGAGAAGGACGTGGCCAGGCTGACCATCACGGACGCGAGCGGGAAAAAAGTGCGCGAATTCGAATGCCGCGCACCAAAACCGGGCGCTTCAGAGGCCAAAAAACCCAGCGAGGATGACGATTTTGCAGATGTCGAACCGCCGGCTTGCGAAGTCAAGGCGGGCATCAACCGCGTGTGGTGGGACTTGCGATCCGAGCGCAGCACACAAATTCGCATGAGAACCACGCCTCAATTTGCGCCGGATGTTCCCTTTGGGCCGGAAGGATGGCGCAAGCCTCCGGCTCTGGGGCGCCTTTCGGTGCTGGCCCTCCCGGGAACCTATGCAGTCACGCTTACTTTGGGAGAAGAAAAATTCTCGCAGAAGCTGACAGTGCTGAAAGATCCGCATACGACTGGTTCGGAGAGCGACCTCCAGGCGCAAACGCGCGTGCAGACCACACTGTATGACGAGATGAACGCCCTGGCGGCGACGGTGAACCAGATGGAGTCGCTGCGTGCGCAACTCGTTGCCTTGGGGAAAGAGCTGGGCACTGACGATGACGCGAAACCGGTCCGCAAAGCTACCGAGGAACTCGGGGAGAAACTTGCGGGCATCGAAGGAACTTTGCTGCAGCTGAAGCTCACCGGCCGCGGCCAGGATGACTGCCGCTGGTCGCCAATGTTGTTGCAGAAGGTCGGCTACCTCTTCAGCCAGCTGGATGGCAACGCGGATTTTCCGCCCACCACGCAGCAATCGGCCGTGCTGGAAGAGTTGCGGCAGCGCGGCGACCGGGCTGCGCAGGACTTTCAGCAGTTCGTTGGGAAAGACCTGGCGGCGTTCAACTCCATGCTTCGAGAGCGAAACATTTCGAATATCTTTGTCAAAACAAAGTAGGCGAAGCCGGGTTAACAACAAAGAAATTTGACCAAGGGCGCCGCCGAAGCATCTGCCCCGGAGAAAATAAGATGACGCGAATTTTTCGCCCAAGGATAGTCCTGTTATTTGCCATGGCAACGACGATTGCGGGGCAAACCGTTTGTGCGCAAGACCGTTCGCAGGGGCGGTCCATGGTGATTTCGCGAGGCGGAATCGTTGCCGCGGAATCGCCGTTGGCAGCCCAGGCAGGGGTGAGGATCCTGGAACACGGGGGAAACGCGGTGGACGCGGCTATCGCCACGAACGCCATGATGGGCGTCGTCGAGCCGATGATGAATGGAATCGGCGGGGACTTGTTCGCGATTGTTTATGATGCGAAGGCCAACAAGCTGTACGGCTTGAACGCCAGCGGATGGGCGCCAAAGGGATTGACCATCGAGTATTTGCAGAAGCAGGGAATTCGCAGCATGCCGCAGCAGGGAGTGAATGCGATCACCGTGCCGGGCGCGGTGGACGGATGGCAGAAGCTGGCGGATAAATTTGGAAGAAAGAAGCTGGCGGAGGACTTGGCGGCGGCGATTCGAACGGCGCAGGATGGTTTTCCAGTTCCGGAGTGGACAGCGGCGTATTGGGCTGGGGAAGTGGATTATCTGCGGACGGATGAGGCGGCCACGGCGACTTATCTTCCGGGAGACCGCGCGCCGAAGATGGGCGAAGTATTTCGCAATCCTGATCTGGCGTGGTCCCTCCAGCAGATTGCGCAGCACGGCAGAGAGGCGTTTTACAAAGGCGAAATTGCCGCAAAGATTCTGGAATCGATGAAGCGTCACAACGGTCCGATGACGGCGCAGGACCTGGCGGAATTTTCGAGCGAGTTTGTCGAGCCGATTTCCACTACCTATCGCGATTGGACAATCTACGAGTTGCCGCCCAACGTTCAGGGACTTGCAGCGCTGGAAATGCTGAATATTATGGAGACGTTTCCGCTCGGGCAAAAGGACTGGGGCTTCGGCTCGACAAAAGCGCTGCACGCGATGATCGAAGCGAAAAAATTGGCGTATGCGGATCTCGCGAAATACATCGGCGAGCCGAGAAAACAAAAATTGCCCGTAGCGACGCTGCTTTCGAAAGAGTGGGCGGCACAAAGAGCCAAGTTGATTGACGCCGAGAAGGCCAATTGCGATGTCGCGGCGGGAGAATTGCCCGTCGGGAACGACACGACGTACCTGAGTGTCGTGGACCGTGACGGAAACATGGTGTCACTCATCCAGAGCAACTACGAAGCGTTCGGATCGGGAATCGTAGCCGCCGGGACGGGCTTCGCGCTGCACGATCGCGGCGGGCTGTTCAGCATGGACCCGAGTTCCCCAAATGCTCTGGCGGGAAGAAAGAGGCCGTTGCACACAATCATTCCCGCGTTTGCGCAAAAGGGAGACGTGCGCGTGGCCTTTGGCATCATGGGCGGCTGGAACCAATCGCAGGCACACGCGCAGTTTGTTGCGAACATGGTGGACTTCAAAATGAATATTCAAGCGGCGCTGGAGGCGCCGCGATTCAGCAAGCGCACCTTTGGCGGCTGCGATGTGCAGATGGAAAACCGCATTGCACCGAATGTGCGCAATGACTTGACCAGCAAGGGGCACAAGATTGAAGTGAAGGGGACATACTCTGCCCCAATGGGTGGCGGGCAGGCGGTTCTGCGGGACTTTTCCACGGGCGTGAACTACGGGGCGTCCGACCCGCGGAAAGACGGCCAGGCGGTGGCGGAACTGCCTTTGGAATAGGCGGAAAACACGGTATTTAGGGGGCCAATTGCCTGTTCGGAGAGTGCAAAAGAGTTCCCTCCAGGGCTGCCGGAGGGGAAGAATTCTGCCTTACATAAGGAAAATGGCCAGTCGGCCAGTTCGTAAGTTATTGTAAATAAGGTGTTTACTGTGGGAAGAGTTGGTAGATGGATTGCACCTGTACCAATGGCCAGGGACCGCCGCCCGCAGCTACGCGACCTGGAAGGGGAGCTCCCAATGGGGTATGCCCGGGTGGGCCTGACGCTGGCGCGGTACGTCGCGACGGCTGCTTTTATTCTGTTCCTCGCCGCGCAAGGCCAAGCGCAAACCGTGGATCTTTCTGGGCGCTACCAGTGCGCTCAGGCGAAGGTGCGCGGGAAAGTGATTCCCTGCACGGCGGCACCGCTGACTTTGAAAAACGATGGGCGCTTCGAACTGCGCGGATGGGAAGGCAGCTACATGGTGAGTGGGGAGTGGGTGGAGCTTTCCGATTCGCTGATCAAGACGCGCGCGAAGATTGAACCGGGACACAAGATCGTGTTGCGCTACGTTGGAAAGCACGGCCTAGTGGAAATGACCTATGAGCGCCGCGTTGTGGACATGGGGAAGACGGCGCTGAGCTGAAAACAGCTTGCCGGTTTCCAAACGCCGGAACGAGAGAATATTTCTCCGCACCTTCCATCAAATTAGGTTCCGACACGTCTCATTTGAACCAGTTCAAAACTAGTCTAATTTAGACTAGTCCAAACTAGTCTAAATTAGATTAGTTACTCTTCTATTTAATTCGCCGCCGGGTGCCATCCTCGGCCTCGCAAAACTCTTCCCGCTGCAGCGCCGGTCAATTTTCCGTGATCGTATTCCACTTGACCGTTCACGATGGTGAAGTCGATTCCATCGGAGAGTTGGTCGGGCTTTGTGAAGCTGGCGCGGTCGATGATAGTTGCCGGGTCGAAGATGGTGATGTCGGCAAAATACCCGAGCTTCAGGAGACCGCGGCCGTCGAGATGCTCGCGCTGGGCGGGCAGGGAAGTGATTTTCCGGATCGCAGCTTCGAGAGGCAGGAGATGTTCGTCGCGGACGTAGTGGCCGAGGAATCGCGGCATGGAGCCCATGGCGCGCGGATGAGTGTGCGCTTCGTAAGTGGGGCCGTCGAGAGACATTTCTCCAGCATCGAGGCCGATGCTGGTCCACGGCTGGCTCAGGCCGGTGCGGACGTCTTCTTCGCTGGCCATAAAATAAATCGCGCCGGTTTGCGCCTGGTCCGCCAAGACGAAATCCATCAGGGTGTCTTCCGGTGATTTCTTCCAGGCCTTGGCAACATCATCGAGCGTTTTCCCAGCAAATTGCTTCAGGTCGGGATTCTCAGCGGAAGAGATGAGCACGCCTGGTGCGCCGCCGCAATCGTAAAAAAGATTTTCCCAATCGGAGTGATCGCCTGCGAGATCTTTCTTGATGCGCGCGCGAATGGCCGGGTCCTTCAAGCGCTCCAGCAGTTTCTGCATACCGCCATCAGCAACCCATGGAGGTAGCGCGGAGGCAAGTGCCGTAGCGCCGGCGGTGTAGGGATACATGTCCGCGGCAATGTCGAGGCCCGAGTCGCGCGCCTGTTGGATCGCGGCAACGACATTTTTCATGCTGCCCCAGCGGGGCTTGCCGCTGACTTTCAAATGGAAAACTTCTACCGGCAGATTCGCTTCACGGCCGACGCGGATGGCTTCGGCGAGCGCGGGCATTTCGGAAGCGCCCTCGCTGCGCATGTGTGTGGCGTAAAGGCCGCCGTATTTGGAGGCTACTTGCGCGAGAGCGATGAGCTCGTCGGTCTTGGCGTAGATGTTCGGAGGATAGATGAGGGCGCTGGAGACGCCGAGAGCGCCGTCCTTCATGGCTTGCTCGACGAGAGATTTCATTTGCTCGAGCTCGGCGGCGGTGGGAGCGCGGTCGTCGTCGCCAATAACGGCTTCGCGAACCTGCGCGGAGCCGACATAGGTTCCAATGTTAAGAGGCGTGCCTTGCTTTTCGAGGCGGTGGAAATAGCCGTCGAGAGTGGTCCAATCGACGGTGAGTTTGTATTGGTCAAGAAATCCCTTTTGCGGGGCGATGGTTTTTTCGTTTTGCGGAGCGATGGAACCGCCTTCGCCGGTGATTTCCGTGGTAATGCCTTGGGAGAGTTTGCTCAGTGAACGATTGTCGAGGAGAAGCGAAACCTCGGATTGGCCGAGCATGTCAATGAAACCCGGGGCGACGATGCGGCCGGTGGCATCGATTTCGCGCTTGGCGTGGGCTTGGCGCAAATCGCCGATGGCGGCGATGCGATCTCCGTTCACGGCGACGTCCGCGGCGAACCAGGGATTACCGGCGCCGTCAATGATGTGACCGTTGCGGATGAGGAGATCGTAGTTGCCGGCGCTCGCTGAGGCATCCAGGTTGGCGTCATAGGCGGCTGCGGCGATTTCGCCAAGCGCCTGCCCGGCAACTTCCTGCGCGGCGTCCGGATCGACGGACAGTGAGACGTGATTGACGTACGCGGCGAAGGCTAGTTTCTTTCCGTCTTTGGTGATGACATAGCCGGCGAGGCCTTTGCCGTTGAGCATCATTTTGCTGTTGAGTTTGTCTTCTGAGCCGAAGGTGCCGGTCTTGGCGAAAACGTGACCGGCGGCCGCGGAATTGACTTGAATCTTTGCGAGCGTGCCGTCCTTGCCGAGAATGGGCAGCCCCTTGAAGAAAACTTGGTAGTCCGGGCGCGTGGACCAATAAATCATGTAGTGGACGATGAAGTCGGGACTGAAGAGGTCGGCCCAATCGCCGCCTGCGCCGTCGCCTTGCGCGGCGCCGGAGAGGTCCAGGTTAGCTTCCTGTAAAAAGGCCTGTTCCGTCTTAAACCCAGCGTGGATCGGGTCCTTCGTGTCCTTGGCAACGAGCAGGCCCAGGAGATAGGGCCCCATGCCAGCGTGGAGGTTCTGGCTGACTTTCAGAGTAATTTTAATTTCTTCGGAGAGCGGCGGGGAAATATGTTCGGCGAGTTGATTTTCGGCGGTGTAGAAACGCTGGTAAGGCATGAAGTCTGCAAAGGAGGCGGGTGGTTTTGAGTTGACCACGATGCCCGAGGACTTCAGCGAGTCGCTAAGCACGGCGGTGGCAAACTTCGTCGGGGAGGGAACTGCAAAAGCGGCGGTCTGCGGTTCCATGCCCATCGGGATACTGCCGGAGAGTGTGACGGTCAGTGAGCCATCAGGAGCGGTGACTGGGTCGGAAGCGCTGAAGGCGAGCTTTGATTTCGATTCTCCGGTCACGACGTTGTTGACGAAATGGAGATAGGAATTTTGGGGCGAGACGGAGAGTTGCACCGCTGCGCCAGGCTTGCTGCCGGGGTTGCCTACGAGGTCGATGACGTTGTCGTTGACGATGATGGAGGACATCACGACGCCGGTGCCGCCCTCGCGTTCCGCATCGGGCATCAGGCTCGCGTCCACGTAGAGGTGACCTTCGATTTTGCGAACGCCCTTGGACTTGATCTGCGAAACGAATTCCTGGATGACTGCAAGTGGATCGCCCGGAAGGGCCGGACCGTTATAAGAGTGGTCGTGGTCGACAAAAGCGAGAGTGCCGTCGGGCTGGATGCGATTGGAAAGATTGGGATCGCCGCTGGCGACGAGGATGAGGTCGCCCTTGAGTGTGCCGTGCTTGTCGATGGGTCCGGTGCGGTAGACGCGGGTATGGAAACGGTAATCAGCGCCGAGCTTCGCGAGGAGAGTGCCTTCCGTGAGCGTTTTCGTGGTCGAGGCGGGGACGAACAATTTGTCAGCGTTCAGCGCATAAATGACTTTGCCGGAGTCGAGCGAGTAGAACTCGATGCCGAAATTGGCATGAGCAAATTCGGGGCGGCTCGTGACTTTCTGTATCCTTTGAGCAAGAACGGATTCAGATTGCGCACGGGCGGGCGCGGCCGGAAGGCATAAGAAGAGCAGGGAAACCAGCAAAGTGCTATATGGAAATTTGCGCGAACAGTTTTTCAAGAAAAAATCCTCCAATAACAGATGCCAGACGAACCAGTCCCGGCTCAAGTGTTATACCAGCGAACGCCCTTGCGCTGTTCCTCGGCCAATTCTTTCGCCAAGGCGAGAGTTTGCGTGCGTCGATACTGGCCGACAGCCGCGAGGATGGCGTTCATCAAGACGATCGGAGCGGCATAGGAAGCGTTGAAAGAAGTTGATTCGATGGAGGCAAGAAAGATTTCGTCACACTCGCGTGCCAAGGGGGAAACATAAGTGTCAGAGATGCCGACGCAATATGCGCCGCGAGCACGGGCTTGCTGTGCGCCTTCGATCGTCTGGCGCAGCCCACGGCGAAAGCTGATAGCGATTACCAAGTCCTGCTTGTTGACAGAGCGCACCAGATGCAAAACCCTGCCGGCGGAGGTGGCGACAAAAATTGGCAGACCTAGCAGGCTGATCTGATACTCGAGGTAGTGGGCGAGCTGAATGGCCAGATCGCCGGCAAGCAAAACAATGCGGCGAGCGTCGTAAAAACGTTTTGCCAATGCGACGAGCCTCTGCGCATCCAAGCTATTTTTCAGGCCTTGCAGATTTTTCAAATCCTGCTCGAGGGAGTCGCGCACGTGCGAGGGCATACTGCCATCGCCACCGCCGGACTGCATGGTGTCCAGAGAGGTAGCGTAAGCAAGGGAAACCTCGTGCAAATGGCGCTGAAACTCACGGTAGCTGCCGAATCCGAGACCGCGGACGGTGCGGACGATCGTCGCCGGATCGGTGTGCAGGCGCGCGGCCATGGCGCGCACACTAAGGAGGACGTATTCGCGGGGGTGCTCCAAGATCGGGCGAATAATTTCCTGGCGCTTGATGCTGAGGTGATCGATGCGCTCAGCAAGGTTCGGAGTGGTGGCCGGAGAGGGGGCCTCTTTGCGTTTCATCAGGCGAGAGAATTGCCTAATTCGAGCCACGTGTCAACCGCGCAGGTCCGGCAAATCAAGAAATCGAAACTAAAACGGTGCATCATTATTTGTTCGACGCCGCGGCTTTATTTTCGAGTCCCGGCGCGACGATCGGCTGCAGGAACGGCATCATGGCGCGAAGCTTGGGGCCAAGTTGTTCGATGGGGTGTTGTTGCTCGCGCTGGCGGGTGGCCAGAAAATTCGGGCAGCCTTTTTCATTTTCCTCGACCCAGGCTTTTGCGAAACTGCCATTGCGGATCTCGGCAAGGATTTTGCGCATCTCTTCCCGTGTTTGCTTGGTGATGATGCGCGGTCCGGCGGTATAGTCGCCTTGTTCGGCGGTATCGCTGACGGAGTAACGCATGTAGCTGAGGCCGCCGCGGTAGATCAGGTCAACGATGAGTTTCAGTTCATGCATACATTCGAAATAGGCGACCTCGGGCTGGTAGCCGGCTTCTGTAAGAGTGTCGAATCCGGCCTTGATCAATTCACTCACACCGCCACAAAGCACGGCTTGTTCGCCGAAGAGATCGGTTTCCGTTTCCTCGGTGAAAGTTGTTTCCAAAACGCCTGCGCGCGTGCAGCCGAGTCCCTTGGCATAGGCAAGGGCGAGCGCTTTCGCGGTACCGCTGGCGTCCTGCTCAACGGCCAGTAGCGCTGGTGTGCCGCCGCCTTCGGTGAAGACTTCGCGAACGCGGTGGCCGGGAGCTTTCGGAGCAATCATCGAGACATCTACGGCAGCAGGCGGCTTGATGGTGCCAAAGCGGATGTTGAACCCGTGTGCAAACATTAAAGTCTTGCCGGGCTTGAGATTTGGCTCGACGGCATCGCGATACAGCTTGGGCTGCTTGGTGTCCGGGACAAGAATCATGATGACATCAGCCCAGGCGGCGGCTTCCGCGGGCGAGTTGACCGTCAAGCCGGCCTTCTCGGCTTTGGCGCGCGAGGCGCTCCCCTCGTGCAAGCCGACGCGGACGGAAACGCCGCTATCGCGGAGATTGAGAGAGTGCGCGTGACCTTGGGAACCGTAGCCGATGATGGCGACTTTCTTTGCCTGGATGAGCGAAATATCCGCGGAATTGTCGTAGTAAAGATTTGCCATTTGCTTCCTCTCGTGACCGGTTTGCGGTCGAAAGACTAGTTGGTTCGGAAACATTTTGGATGCCTGGCCGCCGGAGTCAGCACTGAAAGCGGACAGACAAAAATGTCTGCCCTACTTTGACTTCGCCTCCACGGCTTCCGGTGATTCAGCTGGAACAGTTGGCGGCTGCAGCAAATCGCCGCCGCGGGTCATGGAAATCCGGCCAGTGCGAGCCATTTCGAGCACACCGAAAGGGCGAAGCACCTCGAGCAGGCCATCGATTTTGTCGACGGTACCGGAAACCTCGATGATCAGGGATTCGGGAGCGACATCGACCACGCGCGCTCGGAAAACCTTGATCAATTCCATGAGATGGGGACGATTCTGCTGATCGGCAGAAACCTTGATCAAGGCCAGGTCTCGCTCGAGAAGCGCTCGAGTGGAGATATTTTCCGCCAGCAGGACATCGACGAGCTTTTCGAGGCTGGCCTCGAGGCGATGCGCGCCGCGCTCGTCGGTGTGCGCCACGATGGTCATGCGAGCGACGGCTTCATTCTCCGTCGGGCCGACGGTGAGCGAATCGATGTTGATGGCCAGGCGGCGTGCCAGGGAAGAGACGCGATTCAGGACGCCGGGTTTATTTTCGACATAGGCGACAAGTGTTTGCATGTTTTTCTCGATTTCTCCTATGGCTCGGTGGCCGTTTCGACCAGCGGATTATTCGGGCGGCGAATCATGTCGCTCAAGGAAGCGCCTGCGGCGACCATGGGATAGACGGAATCTTCCTGTTCGACGCGGAAATCGATCAGCACCGTTTCGGCGGATTCGCGTGCGGAGCGGATGGTGGGCAGCACTTCAGCGCGCTTGGTAATGCGTTCGCCGCGGATGCCGAAGGCATTGGCGAGCGCGGCGAAATCCGGAGCGACGAGTGGAGTAGCGACGTAGCGTTTGTCGTAGAAAAACTCCTGCCACTGACGGACCATGCCGAGAAAGCCGTTATTGATGATGGCGATCTTGATGTTGATCTTTTCCTGAACGATGGTCGCCAGTTCGCTCATGGTCATCTGGAATCCGCCATCACCGACGACTACCCAGACTTCGGAGTCAGGCTTGGCGAACTTTGCGCCGATGGCGGCCGGAAGTGCAAAACCCATGGTACCGAGTCCGCCGGAGGTGATCAGCGTGCGCGGCTGATTGTGGTGGTAATACTGCGCCTCCCACATTTGATGCTGGCCGACGTCGGTGACGATGATGGCCTCACCGCGAGTTTCTTTCCAGAGATCATTGATGACGTGCGCGGCATAGAGGTGCCCGCTATCGGGCAGGCTTTGAATATCGCGCACAGCGGAATCGCCTTTCAGCTCTGTGATGTGGCGAATCCACACGCCATGGTCGCGAGTTTCGATGTGTGGTGTGAGCCGCTCAAGTACCTCGCGGGCATCGCCGACGAGGGCGGCGTCAACCTTGACGTTCTTGTTGATTTCGGCGCGGTCAATCTCGATATGAATCTTGCGGGCGCTCTTGGCGTAAGTGCGAAGGTCGCCGGTGACGCGGTCGTCGAAACGCATTCCAACCGCGATAAGCAGGTCGGCCTCCTGGATGGCGTTGTTCACCCAGGCTTCGCCGTGCATGCCCATCATGCCAAGGTTCAGCGGTTCGTTGGCAGGGAAGCAGCCGATGCCGAGAAGCGTCATGGCGACGGGATAATTTCCTGCGCGGACGAATTGTTCGAAGGCGCGCATGGCCCCTGAAACCATGATGCCGTGGCCCGCGAGAATGATGGGGCGCTTTGCGGTGTTCAGCATTTCAACGGCACGGTCGAATTCCGCCTGATCATGATTATTCCGCAAGCGCTTGGGCGGAAGTTTTGGCGCGGACGCTTCCCAGTTGAACTCGGCGGTGGCTTGTTGCGCGTCTTTGGTAATGTCGACCAGCACAGGGCCGGGACGTCCGCTATTAGCGATCAGAAAGGCCTCGCGGATGGTGCGCGCAATGTCTTCTGCTTTCGTGACCACTACGTTGTGCTTGGTGATGGGCATGGTGATGCCCGTGATGTCGATCTCTTGAAACGCATCCGAGCCCAGGACTTTGCTGCTGACCTGGCCGGTAATGCAGACGACCGGAGATGAGTCCAGCATGGCCGTGGCGATGCCCGTGACCATGTTCGTTGCGCCTGGCCCGGATGTGGCCATGGCGACACCGACTCCACCGCTGGCGCGTGCGTAGCCATCGGCCATGTGCGTGGCGCCCTGTTCGTGGCGCACGAGAACGTGGTGCAGCTTCGATTTGCCGAGCGCGTCATAGACGGGGAGAATGGCGCCGCCGGGATAGCCGAAGAGGTCGCGCACGCCAAGACGCGTGAGCGACTCGCAAAGTATTTCCGCACCGGTGAGCTTCATAGAGTCCTCACTTCAGGCGACCGCAAAGCGGCCGACGCATTCGACACAGGTTGAGCGTTTCCCAAGAAAGAGGCAGGCACTGCAGTGACCGCTCCAAGAGCAGCGGATGAAACCAGCAACGCGTACTTGGCCATGACACCGCTCGTAAAGCGCGGTGCTGGCGGCTTCCATGTGGCGAGCCGCTTCTGGATGTCCGCAGCGCTGAGTTCCACGTTTAATTGCCGCTTGGGAATATCGAAGTCGATGATGTCGCCGTCCGCGAGGGCCGCGATCGGACCGCCATTGGCAGCCTCGGGGGCCAGGTGACCCGCCATGAGCCCATGAGTGGCGCCGGAGAAACGGCCATCGGTGAGAAGGGCGACGGAATCGCCAAGGCCAGCGCCGACCAGCGCGGCGGTTACAGCGAGCATTTCACGCATGCCCGGGCCGCCTCTCGGGCCTTCGTAACGAATGACAACAACGTCGCCAGACTTGATGGTGCTGTTCTCAACGGCGGCAAAAGCTGCTTCTTCATTGTCGAACACGCGTGCGGGACCGCGAAAATTCTGGATGTTGTGACCGGCAACTTTTATGACGCAACCTTCCGGGGCGAGATTTCCCTTGAGGATGACGAGCCCGCCGGTCGCCTTGAGCGGCGTGTCGAGTTTGCGGACAACTTCCTGCGATGGCGTTTCCTTGGCGCCTGCGGCTTCCTGGGCGAGGGTGCGTCCAGTGACGGTGAGACAATCGCCGCGGAGCAATCCAGCTTCAACCAGGCGCTTTGCGACGAGCGCAGTGCCGCCTGCTGCGTAGAGATCGGTTGCGACAAAACGTCCTCCGGGTTTGAGATCGGCAATAATGGGAACTTTGGAGCTGATGCGGTCGAAATCGTCAATCGAGAGCGAGAGCTTTGCTTCGTTGGCGATGGCCAGCAAATGCAGAACGGAATTTGTCGAGCCGCCGGTTGCGGCGACACCGGCGATGGCATTTTCGATGGCGGCTTTGGTGATGATCTTGGAAGGCGTAACGTCGCCGCGAAGAAGTTCCATCACCATTTCGCCTGCACGCACACCGGCGTTTGCTTTTGCGGCGTTCGTTGCAGGGACGCTGGAAAGTCCCATAGGAGCAATCCCCAGAAACTCGCAGACCAAGGCCATGGTGTTGGCGGTGAACTGTCCGCCGCAGGCGCCGGCACCAGGACAGGCCGCGACTTCGAGCGACTTGAGCTGCGCGTCAGACATCCCGCCGTGCGAGTGTTTACCGATAGCTTCGTAAACATCCTGAATCGTGACGGAGTGACCCTCGAATTGGCCGGGAGCGATCGAGCCGCCATAGAGAATGAGCCCGGGAATATTCAAGCGCGCCAAGGCCATGATTCCGCCGGGAATGGTTTTGTCGCAACCGACGAGCACAACCAGGGCATCGAAGAGATTGCCTCTTGTGACAAGCTCGATCGAATCGGCGATGACTTCGCGGCTCACCAAAGACGCGCGCATACCTTCCGTGCCCATCGTGATGCCATCCGAAATGGAGACGGTGTTGAATTCGAGGGGAGTTCCCCCAGCGGCGCGAATGCCATCCTTCACATGCTGGGCGAGTTCGCGGAGGTGATAGTTACAAGGGCCGATCTCAATCCAGGTATTGGCCACACCGATCAGCGGCTTCTGGAAGTCATCATCCTTCAGGCCGCAAGCGCGAAGCATGGAGCGTGCACCGGCACGGCTTGCGCCATCGGTCAGCGCCTTGCTTCGCGGTTTGAGCGATGAGTCACGCACATCAGAGTCCCTTCGATGGTCATCAACTGCAGCCATCCTGAAAGTGCAAACCAAAAAAAGTAAGGCCATCATCCAGGTTTGAATGATGGCCCCGAAACCTTCCGGTGATGCTGTCTTAGGCCGCCATCATCCGCCTGTAGTTCCCCCTACGGGAACGGGAATAATTCGCACTCCAATTGAGTATACGATTCGAGCAGTATTTTCCTTCGCGAGTGTCCAGCCGCTTGTGATGGCGAGGCGAAGCATAAGTGTTCGCCATCAAACTAGCAGCATGGCGCAATGGGGTCAATGAGTCAAATTAATAGTTATGCTAAATCAAATAAATCTAGCTTATGCAACGGCCTCCCGCGGACCAAGGTTTTTGGCTCGATGCCGGCGACTTGCGAAATAGCGGGGGCTCGCGGGCATCTTCCCGGCAATCGCGACATCTAACTAGGATGCGTTTCTGTCATTGAAGTCAGAAGCGGACAGAGGAGATTGTGTGACAGAAGTCACAGATGTATTGGTCATCGGTGGCGGGCCGGCAGGACTAGCGACGGCCATTGCCGCGCGCATGAAAGGTTTCGATGTGACCGTTGTGGACGGCGCGAAGCCTCCTATCGACAAAGCTTGTGGTGAAGGCTTGATGCCGAGCACCATGTCGGCATTGCGCGCACTGGGCGTGGCGATTGGTCCTGCCGATGGACAGGCTCTTCGTGGAGTATGTTTCAAAGATGAAGCGTCCACCATGGAAGCTGATTTCCCAGGCTCCCGTGGTTTTGGCATCCGTCGCACCGTCCTTCACCAGAGGATGGTGGAACGGGCGGAAGAGTGCGGAGTGAATCTGCTCTGGAATACGCCAGTCTCCGGTTTGTCTAAGGATGGCGCCCATTTTGGCAATCACGTCTTGAAGACAAAGTGGATGATCGGGGCTGATGGAGTCCACTCGCGCGTTAGGCGATGGGTTGGCTTGGATCCAAAAGGGCGGCCAGCGAAACGGTTTGCACAGAGAAAACATTTCCGCGTGACACCCTGGACCGACTGCATGGAGATTCATTGGGGCGAGGCGGCGCAGGCGTACGTCACGCCGCTGTCCAAAGACGAGGTTTGCGTTTCGCTCATCTCCCGCGACTCGCGGATGCGGCTGCAGGATGCCTGGCGGATCTTTCCCGAGTTGGCCCGCCATTTGAGCCACGCGGAAGCAAGCAGCGTGGAGCGAGGCGCCGTTACGGTGACGCGCAGGTTGCGCCGCGTCTACCGCGGGAACGTCGCACTCACCGGAGACGCTTCCGGTAGCGTCGACGCCATAACCGGGGAAGGGCTCTGCTTGAGCTTCCACCAGGCGATCGAGCTTGCGGAGGCCATCGCAAAGGGCAACCTTGAGAATTATCAACGAGCCCACCGGCAAATCGCCAAGCGGCCGTTTACCATGGGCCGGTTCCTGCTCCTTCTGGATCGATATCCGTCCTTGAGAAGACGCGTGTTTCGCGGCATGGCCGCGGAGCCAGAGCTGTTTGCGCGCATGCTGGCAGCGCATCTGGGGGAGGCTTCTCCGAAGTTTCTGGCGGCCACCAGTTTACGCATGGGCTGGCAGTTTCTGACCGCGTAAACTACAAGAACGAACATGAGATTCTCGCGAATTCGGCTGAAAACGATCTGCTATCTCCTGGTAGCGGCACCCGCGGCAATGCTGGTGCTCAGCGCCTTGCCGCAGCACGCTGCGCCCTCGCCTCCCGAAAATGAAATCATTCTCGGCATCGATCCAGCACAGAGCAAAGTGCACTGGACGCTTGGCACAACGCTCCACACTGTTCACGGCACGTTCGCCTTTAAGAATGGGTCGTTGCATCTTGACCCTGCTAACGGGAAAGTTGGTGGCGAGATCGTCGTTTACGCGACCAGCGGTGATAGTGGAAACGATTCGCGCGATAAGAAAATGCACAAGGAAGTTCTCGAAAGTGCGCAGTATCAAGATGTCATCTTTCGACCGGACCGGGCAGAAGGGAAAATCGCGCCACAGGGGCCGTTCACGGTCCAAGTACATGGAATTTTTGTGCTGCACGGAAGCGAACATGAACTGACCGTGCCAGTACAAGCGGAATTTGCCGGAGATCATTGGACCGGCAGCGCGAAGTTCAATGTTCCATTCATCGACTGGGGCCTGAAGAATCCGAGCAGCTTCTTACTCAAAGTGAACCACGCGGTAGAGATCGATCTCGATTTGAAGGGCCGATTGGAAAATGGCACGGCACCGTAGGCAGAGCTACTCTTCTGACTCCTGCGTGACGATGTGCACGTCCACAGCCGGAGATTCGCGAAGAAACCGGTGCACCGCCGACAAGTAAAGATACTTGCGCCAATCGCGAATCGCCGCGCGGCCAAAAATGACTTGAGTGATGTGCTTGGAGCGCACGAACTCCGCTACACTGTCGGCCACACTCCTGCCTTTTAGCCGCACCACCCGGGCGCCGAGGCTCTCGGCAAAACGCAGATTGGCATTCAGCGCGTTCTGGTTCGGTTCTTTCACGCCCAATTCGCGGTCCACGTGAACCACGTAGAGTTCGGCATCCATGCGCCGCGCCATTCGTGCACCGCGAGCAATAAGGTACTGTCCTGCGGGATTCGACGAGATGCACACCGCAATGCGCTCCCGCACCGCCCAATTTTTCCGGATGTCCTCCGTTTCCATGTAGGATTCGAGGCTGCGGTCAACCTGTTCCGCGACCTGCCGCAAAGCAAGTTCGCGCAAGGCGATGAGGTTGCCGCGCCGGAAGAAATTTTTCAGCGAGCGTTCCACCTTCTCGGAACTGTAGACATCGCCGCGTTTCATGCGGTTTTGCAGAGCTTCCGGGGTGAGGTCCACCATCACGGTTTCGGTGGCCGTCAGAGGGACCCAGTCCGGAACTGTTTCGCGCACGGTGACACCAGTGATGGAGCGCACCACCGGCGCAATGCTCTCGATGTGCTGAATGTTGAGGGTGGAGACTACATCGATCTTCGCGGCCAGGATTTCCTGGACGTCCTCGTAACGCTTGCGATGCTTGCTCCCCGGGATATTGGTGTGGGCCAACTCGTCGACCAGAACCACCTGAGGATGGCGCGCGATAATAGCGTCCACATCCATCTCCTCAAAGACCGTTCCCTTGTATTCGATTTTCTTGCGAGGAACTGACTCCATGTTCGTCAGGAGTTCTTCGATGCCTTTGCGGCCATGAGTCTCCACCACTCCGATAACCACGTCTTCTCCGCGGCTTTTGCGGCGAAGCGCCTCGCTCAACATGCTAAAAGTTTTGCCGACACCCGGCGCGTAGCCGAGAAAGAGTTTGAAAATGCCGCGTGCTTTTTGCGGGGGAGAGGCGATCTCCAACCAGTCTTCCGGCTTCTTGGGCAAGGACTATCTTCTCCTCGGCAAATCGAAAGCCTGCGCTAGAATAGACCAATGCAGAGATTTCTTGCCGGCCGGACCTTTGGCATTGTCGTGTCCCTCGCCATCGTCGCCGGAATCGCGTTTCTTTACCGCCAGGTGCTGCTCGTCAATCAGACTACCGTTGCGCTGACGCTGCTTCTCGCAATTCTAGCAGTTTCAGCGGTCTGGGGAATGGCTGTCTCCGTTTTCATGTCCGTGGTCGCGATGCTGGTATTCAACTATGAATTCCTTCCACCCGTCAGGACATTTACGATCGCCGACCCGCAGAATTGGGTGGCGCTAGGCGCATTTCTGGTGACCGCCATCATGGGCAGCCAGTTATCGGCGCGCATCCGCAGGCAAGCTGACGAAGCGCACAGCCGCCGGCGCGAAATTGAGCGGCTCTACAAATTCAGCCAGAAATTGCTTGGCGAAGGCAACGTCATCCAATTGATGAATGCCATTCCAAATTATATCGTGGAGAGTTTTGAGGCCGGCGCCGCCGAATTATTCCTTCCGCAAAAAGAAAAATTCTATCGCTCGGGATATGGCGCTTCTCATTTGGACGAAGAGAAAATGAAGACGGCCTACCTTCGCGATGAACTGACCATTGAACCGCTGCAGAGTGTTTACTTTGTTCCGGTGCGTCTCGGCGTGAGGGCCATCGGGAGCCTCGGCATCTCAGGAGCAACGCTTTCGCGCCAGACGCTCGATGCCGTAAGCGGTCTGGTGGCCATCGCCATCGAACGCGCGCGCGCCGTCGAACAACTCAGCCAGACGGAGGCCGAGCGGCAAGGCGAACGGCTGAAGTCCGCGCTGCTGGATTCCGTCACCCACGATTTCCGCACCCCGCTCACCTCTATGAAAGCGGCGGTGACCAGCCTGCTGGGTGGCGACTGCGAGCAGATCTCTCCGCAAGCGCACGAATTACTCAGTATCATCAATGAAGAGTGTGACCGGCTGAATCATCTCGTTGAGGAGGCTGCGGAGATGGCCCGGCTCGAAGCCGGGGAAATCGAACTGACCTACGCCCCGACTTCAATTGAAGAAATCATTCAAGGGGCTCTCGCGCTTTCCAAGTCGTCGCTGGGAGGACGTGGGATTCAGGTTAAAGTGGCCAAGGATCTGCCACTGGTGGAGGCAGATCTCGGCCGCGCTCAGGACATCTTGGTGAAACTCGTCGACAATGCCAATCTGTACTCGCCAAAAGAGGAGCCCATCACCATCACAGCGGAACTCAACGGGGATTACGTAACCACTAGCGTGGCAGACCGCGGTCCCGGCATTGACGATCTCGAGCAGGGAATGATCTTCGACAAATTCTATCGCGGAAAAGATCAACGCTATCTTGTGCGGGGCACCGGAATGGGCCTGCCGATCGCGAAAGCGCTCGTGACCGCGCACAAAGGGACAATTGGTGTGACGAGCCAACTCGGTCACGGCTCAGTCTTCTCTTTTTCCCTTCCGCTTGCCAGAAACGTGGAGTGAACAACATGACTGACGCTTCCATTCTGGTCGCAGATGATGAACCTCAGATTCGCCGAGTGTTGCGCGCTACTCTCTCCAGCCGGGGGTACGTAATCATCGAAGCCAAAACGGGTGAAGAAGCCGTGGAAGCCGTTCGTAAAGAGAAGCCGGACCTCGTACTTCTCGACGTGAACATGCCCGGCATCGGCGGAATCGAAGCGTGCCGGGAGATTCGTGAATCGTCCGAAGCCCCGATCATAATGCTCACCGTCCGAAACGCGGAGCGCGACAAAGTGCTCGCGCTGGACGCCGGCGCGGACGACTATGTTGTGAAGCCTTTTGGAATTGAGGAATTGCTCGCGCGCATTCGTGCTGCATTAAGGCGCTATGCTCCCGGCGATACCTTGTCCCCTTTTGTTTCGAAAGATCTAACGTTGGATTTTGAGAGCCGGCAACTGGTGGTGCGCGGCCAGGAAGTGCACCTAACCCCAAAGGAGTTCGACGTTCTCAAGCACTTGATCGCCAATCAGGGCAAGCCGCTGACGCATCGAAGGCTGCTGCAGTCCGTGTGGGGGCCGGAATATGGGGAGGAAACTGAAAATCTTCGCGTAGTTATCAATCAGTTGCGCAAGAAGATCGAAAGCGATCCTGCGCATCCGAAATACATTCGAACCGAGCCTTGGGTGGGATACCGCTTCCAACCGCCAAGCACTAGCTCCGCCAAGTCGTCCTCTCGAAAGCCATAAAAGTTGTTGTTCTCGGCAGGCAGGAAAGTCTCCCGGCGGTCGTCCGATTATTTTGAGAGTGGATGTTGTGTGTCGAGCTCTAGATTAAGTTCTAGAACGTTTGTGCGTGGCTCTCCCAATACCCCAAGCTGCCTTCCCACAGTATGCTTGGCGACGAGTGCGCGAAGCTCCGTTTCGCTCACATGGCGCTCGCGGGCGACCCGAGAAATTTGGAACTCCGCAGCGGCCGGGGAAATGTGCGGGTCAAGTCCTGAGCCCGACGAGGTAACCAAATCAACGGGAATTGGCGAACCGGGTTTCTCAACGCGCAATTTCTGCACATCGCCATTGACACGGTCGAGCAACGCTTTGTTCGTCGGTCCCAGATACGAGCCGCTGCTGGAAGTCGGATCGTACCCGTTCCCCGTCCCTGCCGCCGACGGGCGTGAATGGAAGTAACCGGGGCCGGTAAACGCTTGCCCGATAATCCGAGATCCCACCAGCTGGCCCTTGCGCTCGATCAGTTGTCCGTTGGCCTTGTCTGCAAACAAGAGTTGAGAAAGGCCGGTGACAGTCAGCGGATAAATCACGCCGAAGATAATCGTCGTCACCAGGGTGAACCATATGGCGATAAGAAGATTTTTTTTCATAATCTCCCCTAGGCCAATCCCAGCCGCGTGAGCACTATGTCAATCAACTTGATGCCGAAGAAAGGCGCGATAACTCCGCCGACGCCGTAGATCAATAGATTCCGGCGCAATAACGCAGCTGCTCCCAAGGGCCGGTATGTCACTCCGCGCAACGCCAGCGGAATCAACGCAATGATGATCAGTGCATTGAAGATCACCGCCGACAGAATCGCCGATGCCGGCGTCCGCAGTTGCATCACGTTCAGCAAGTTCAGCACGGGAAACGCGCCGGCGAACATCGCCGGAATGATCGCAAAATATTTGGCCACGTCATTGGCAACCGAGAAAGTGGTCAGCGCTCCTCTGGTGATCAGCAATTGCTTGCCGATTTCCACGATCTCGATGAGCTTGGTGGGGTTGGAGTCGAGGTCCACCATGTTCCCCGCTTCCTTCGCTGCTTGCGTGCCGGTGTTCATAGCCACCCCGACATCGGCTTGCGCCAGCGCCGGGGCGTCATTCGTGCCGTCACCCGTCATGGCTACGAGTTTTCCTTTGGCTTGTTCGCGCTTAATAAGCGCCATCTTGTCTTCGGGTTTAGCTTCGGCGAGAAAATCGTCGACGCCAGCCTGTCGCGCGATGGCCGCGGCAGTCAGCGGGTTATCACCAGTGATCATCATTGTGCGGATGCCCATGGCCCGCAGATGATCGAATCTCTCGCGCATTCCGCCCTTGACTACGTCCGTCAGGGCGATGGCGCCTAGCACGTGGCGGTTGTCTGTCACCAATAATGGTGTGCCGCCGCCATTCGCAATTTCACGGATGACCTGTTTCATTTCGGGAGGCACGATCTGGCCTCTTTCAGCGACATATTTCTCGATGGCTTGCGGCGCGCCCTTGCGGATTTCGTGGCCGTCCAGGTCCACGCCAGACATGCAAGTCTGCGCCGAAAACGGTATGAAGTTCGGATTGTGCGGAGCCAGTTCACGGCCGCGTAGGCCATACTTCTCCTTGGCCAGGACCACGATGGAGCGCCCTTCCGGCGTTTCATCCGCAAACGAAGCGAGTTGCGCGGCGCTGGCCAGGTCTGACTCCGTAACATTGGGACAGACATGAAACGAAGTCGCCTGGCGATTTCCCAGCGTAATCGTGCCCGTCTTGTCGAGCAGCAGGACGTCCACATCTCCAGACGCTTCCACGGCGCGGCCCGACATGGCGATCACGTTGCGCTGAATCATGCGGTCCATTCCCGCGATGCCGATCGACGAGAGCAGTCCCCCGATCGTTGTGGGGATCAGGCAGACCAGTAGCGAGACCAGAACGAAAACGTTCTGTGGCGCTCCGGAATAAATCGCAAAAGGCTGCAGCGTCATCACCGCCAGCAAAAAGATGATCGTCAGTCCCGCAAGAAGAATATTCAGCGCAATTTCGTTTGGTGTTTTTTGCCGTGAGGCGCCTTCAACCAAACGAATCATGCGGTCCAGAAACGTTTCTCCGGGATTGGAAGTGATGCGGACTTTAATCTCGTCGGAAAGCACCTTCGTGCCGCCGGTAACGGCCGAGCGATCGCCGCCCGATTCGCGAATCACCGGCGCAGATTCCCCGGTGATCGCCGATTCATCGACCGAGGCCACACCTTCGATCACTTCGCCATCGCCGGGGATAAACTCGCAAGCAGCAACGACAACTGTGTCACCCGCGCGCAACTTGGAGCTCGGAATCGTCTCGATCGAACCGTCCGCGCGCAAGCGGCGAGCCTCAGTCTCCGCGCGCGCCTTGCGCAAAGTGTCGGCCTGTGCCTTGCCGCGTCCTTCCGCCATGGCCTCCGCGAAGTTTGCAAACACAACCGTGAACCACAGCCAGAGTGTAATCTGCAGTCCCCAGCCAAAACTCCCCACGTGGTGCATGGAATCGCGCGCCAGTTGAATGGTGGTCAGCAAGGCGCCCACTTCCACGACGAACATCACCGGGTTCTTGATCATCGTTCGCGGATCCAACTTGCGGAAGGAGTCCACTATGGCTCTCCGCAGAATCTTTGAATCCGCGAGCGAAATAGGTTGGTGTTGCAGATGTTCAGTCATCGCGTCCTCAGAAAACCTTTCCTGCATGCATCTGCAGGTGCTCGAGAATCGGACCCAGGCTGAGCGCCGGGAAGAACGTAAGGGCACTCACAATCAGAATGGTGGAAACGAGCAAGACCGTGAACAGCGCGCCGGTCACGGGAAACGTCCCGGCGGAAGCTGGAGCAATTTTTTTCTTCGCCAGGTTTCCCGCGATGGCCAGAATGGGGATATGCATGAAGAAGCGGCCCAGCATCATGGCTACCGCTCCGCTCGCGTTGTACCACAACGTATTGCCGTTCAGGCCGCCGAAAGCCGACCCATTGTTGCCCACCATCGAAGTGTAAGCGTAGAGAATCTGCGATAGTCCGTGCGGCCCCGGATTGGAGATGCTGGCCGTACCAAATGGCCGCACCACCGCAATCGCGGAAAAACTCAAAATCACAAACGTCATGATCAGAATCGAAAGCATCGCCATTTGTACGTCGTAGGATTCTATTTTTTTGCCCAGGTATTCAGGCGTTCGCCCGACCATGAGTCCAGCGATGAATACCGCGAGGATCACGAAGACCACCACGCCATAAAGTCCGGAACCGACCCCGCCAAAAACAACCTCACCAAGCATGATGTTGATCATCGGCACCATGCCGCCCAGCGGCGTAAACGAGTCATGCTGACTGTTGACCGCGCCGCAACTCGTGTCCGAAGTCACGGTAGCAAACAAAGCAGAATTCGCGATTCCGAAGCGGACTTCCTTGCCTTCCATGTTTCCGCCGGACTGCATTGCACTGGCTCGCTGGTCCACACTTCTCAAAATCGGGTTCCCATGAGCCTCCGACCAGTAGGCGATCGTCACACCCATCAGAAACAGCGCCGCCATCGCTGCCCACACTGCCCAGCCGTGCCGCGGCGACCCGGTCATGCGGCCCAGCGTGTACGTGAGGCTCGAAGCGATCGCGAATATCGCAAACATCTCAATGAAGTTCGAAAGCGGCGTCGGATTCTCAAAAGGATGCGCGCTGTTGGCGCCGAAAAACCCGCCGCCGTTCGTTCCCAGTTCCTTGATGATTTCCTGAGAAGCGACAGGTCCTTGTGCAATCACCTGCTGACTCACGACTTGAGTCGAGGTCTTTCCGTCGGCTCCCGTTACCTGCACACTCTGTGGCTCCGTAAGCTCCACCGTCGTATACGGCTTCAGGTTTTGCACCACCCCCTGTGAGACCAGTGCCAGCGACCCGACCAGGCACAGCGGAAGCAGAACCCACAGGAGGCAGCGCGTCATGTCCACCCAGAAATTTCCGAGCTTCTCCGTTTCCTTGCGCGCCAGGCCGCGAATAATCACCAGGGCCAGGACAATGCCGGTGGCCGCAGATACAAAGTTGTGATACGCCAGGCCGGCCATCTGCGTGAAGTAACTCATCGTCGATTCGCCGCTATAGTTCTGCCAGTTGGTATTAGTCGTAAAAGACGCGGCGGTATTGAACGCCAGCGCCGGCGGCACGTTGACCATTTTTTGCGGATTGAATGGCAGCCACAGCTGCGCACGCTGAATTAGATAGAGGAGCACCATCGAGACGCCGCTGAACAGCAACATGGCGACGGTATATTCCGTCCAGCGCATTTCGTCCTGTTCATCCACTCCCGTGAGGCGGTAGACCAGTTTTTCGACAGGGCGCAAAACAGGATCCAAAAATGTCTTTTCCCTGTTGAACACGCGCGTCATGAAGATGCCCAACGGCTTAGTAACCGCTAAGGTCGCCCCCAACAGCAGGAAGATCTGGAACCAGCCATTTCCCGTCATGTTAGAACTTCTCCGGTTTGAGCAGCGCCATCAGCAAGTACCCCAGCAAGAGCACGCAGATAGCAATCAGGAAGACATTTTCAATCACGTCGGATCTCCGTCTTATTTCAGACGTTCGCAGCCGCGCACGTAGAGTATCGCCGTGCCAAAGATGAGGACCGCTGCCGCAACAAAAATCAAATCCTGCACAAGACTCTCCTCAGCTATGCCTTGTCAGCAAGCGCATACGCCCTTTGACTTTCGCAGAATCCGGGCGAAATGTGGCTGAACGCAGGCCCTCGGGCAGAGAAACATTACCGAGTAACGGCTTAGGAAGCAATGAACGGAACCTAAGGATTTTGTAAAGTCCCAGGCTTGCTAAACGATTGAAAATACGGAGTGTTGTATACCAGTGCCTAGATGGGCAGACGCAACCGGGCTTCGCATCCCTGTTTGTCCGAGCGATTTTTCAGAGTGAGTTCACCGCCGTGAGCTTCGGCGATTTGACGGCTGAGAACCAGGCCAATACCGGAACCGCCCTGCTTTGTCGTAAAGAAAGGCACGAATAAGTTAGAGGTATTGGGAAGGCCAAGGCCCTCGTCAACGACCCAGACATCGAGTTCCGCTCCTAGCCGCGACCATCCCACTTGCACCACTCCCCCGGTTTCAAGGCTCGCATCCGCGGCATTGCGAACCAGATTGATTAGCAGCTGCTCCAACTGGTCGGCATCAGCAGAAATGATCACGTCAGGGCCTTTCAATATGCTTACCTTTACTCGCGTCTCGAGTTTTACGCTTCTGCTTATCCAGTCCGTTACTCTTACGGGCAAGATCTTCGGTTGTGGCAGCCGCGCGAGTTGTGCGTAGGCGGCCATGAAGCGCCCCAGCGCTTCGGTCCGGGAACGAATGATTCCTAAGCCCTGCCGCAGATCATCCAGAATGGAAACGGTCGCTTCACTTTGTAGCTCGGAAGACTTGGTGGCGCTCAAAAGCCCGCTTTCCAAACCTTGAGCCACGGACTGGATCGGTGCAAGCGAGTTGTTCAATTCATGCCCTAGAACGCGTATGAGCCGCTGCCACGCTTTGCGCTCTTCGTCCCGGAGGGTCCGGCTCAGGTCGCTCAAGACCACCAGGTGATGCGGCAAGCCTCCCTGGCGGAACGTCCCACGGCGCAGCCCCCAGCGTCCGGAACCGCCCGGGAAGGCTAGCTCCATCGTGTGCGCGGCCTCTCCCTCAAGGCAGCCTCCCAGCCCAAGCTCCTCCGCGGTTGATCCAAGCAAACGGCCCTGTGGACGTCCCAACAAGCGTTCGCCGGCGCGATTGACCAGCCGCAGCTTGCAGCTGGTGTCGAAAGTAAACACCGCCAGGTCAATCTCCTCCATCACCGTCCGCAGTAGGGCATTGGCTTCCAGTGCGCCCAGTCGCTGTTGTCGGAGGACTTCGCCGAGGGCATTGACCTCGATCATCACTTCGCCCATGGCGTCGTCGCTGCGGGCTCCGCGTGCGCGCATGGAAAAGTCTTCTTCGCGCAACGCTGCCAGCAGGTTTGAAAGCGTTTGCAGGGAAAATACCACCCGATGACGGAGGGAGAAAGCAAAGCCGAGCCAGAGAGAAAGTATGAGAAAGGCCAGCGTCCAGACCGCGCCGGAAGAATAATTGCCATGCCACAAGAGAATCATGGCGATCAACGAACCTGGAAAACCCGCCGCTAGCGCGAGGAGCTGAACGTGGCGCTCATAGTTGAGTGGCCTCATTCCAGTCCATGTTTTTGCAGCCGGCGATACATGGCGCTGCGGCTCAAGCCCAGCGCCTTGGCCGCCTGGCTGACGTTTCCTTCGTGGCGAGAGAGAGTGCGCTGTATGAGATAGCGCTCCACTTCGTCGAGGCTCATCTCCTCCAGCTTGGCCGTTCCGCCGGCTGCCTGCGCGCGCAACCCTAAATCCGCGGCGCGGACGGCAGGCCCGGGCGAGAGAAGCACGCCGCGCTCCACGGCATGATCCAGTTCGCGAACGTTTCCTGGCCACGCATGTTCGTGCATGGCCTTGAGCGCGGCGGTGTCGAACCCGGAAATATTTTTGCGATACCGCTGCGCGTAGCCGTGGAGAAAATGGTGTGCCAGGAGATCGATGTCCTCACGGCGGTCGCGCAGCGCCGGGATGTGGATCTCGATGGTATTCAGGCGAAAGAGCAGGTCCTGGCGAAACCGGCCGGCAGCCGCTTCCGCATTCACATCGGCGTTGGTCGCCGCGAGCACTCTCACATTGACCCGCCGGGTGGTCGATGAGCCGACCCGCTCCAGATCTCCAGTTTCCAAAACGCGCAAAAGCTTTGCCTGCAGGTTCAGCGGAACGTTGGCGATTTCGTCCAGAAACAGCGTGCTGGCATCCGCCAGTTCGAACCGCCCGACACGGTCCGCGCGCGCATCCGTGAATGCGCCTTTCACATGTCCAAAGAGCTCGCTCTCGAACACCCCTTCCGACAAACCGCCCGCGTTCACGGTCACCATCGGTTTCGTCGAGCGTGCCGACAACGCGTGTAGCGTTCGTGCGACAACTTCCTTCCCGGTGCCATGTTCTCCGGTGATCAACACGTTGGCATCCGACGGCCCGATCTGCCCAATCAACTCCAGCACCGGTGCCATCGCCGGAGCTTTCGCCAAAAAAGTGGGCCGTGATTCCGCGCGCAGGATGCGGTTCTCGGCTTCGAGACGCGATGCCTGCCGGAGAGCTTGCCGCAAATCGATTTGCGTTCGCAGAATCGCCAGCAAGCGGGTATTTTCCCAGGGCTTCTGAACGAAATCCCGCGCGCCGCGCCTCATCGCCTCCACGGCCACTTCGATGCTGCTCCAAGCCGTCATGACGATGACCGGCAACGTGCTGTCCAGCATTTGAATGCGCGTCAGCAGGTCGAGCCCTTCCTGGCCAGACGTTGTATCCCGCGTGTAATTGAGGTCCATCAGCACTGCGTCGAATTCACGCGATTCAATGGCGCTCAGCGCCTCCGAGGGAGAGGCTACGCCCTGCGTTTCATAGCCCTCGCGCTTTAATAACAAGCGCAGAGCATCGCGGATGTCCGCCTGGTCGTCAGCCAAAAGAACTCGATATGGGTGCGGGTTAGTCGTCTTCATTCGAATGGTTTTGCGAAGTGTATCCTACCGCCGTTTTTCAGGCACGGTGAGAATCGATTGATCGCCGCGTCCACGTCTGAAGTTCAGTCAAGGCGCCGACTCACACCTGTTGTGCAGCGCCAACTTGCGCGCCCGCGGTTGCGTTGTCGCCCACCACCCAGCCGTCCTTCAGTTGGATGATGCGGCTTCCGTATGCCGCGTTTCTCTCTGAGTGCGTGACCTGGATGATGGTTGTGCCCGCGTCATTCAGCCTTTTGAAGAGTTCCATGATTTCCTCACCTTGCGCGGAATGCAAATTTCCAGTCGGCTCGTCGGCGAGGATCAATTTCGGACTCAGGATCACCGCGCGGGCCACCCCGACAAGTTGCTGTTGGCCGCCGGAAAGCTGGCTCGGGAATAAGTCCTTTTTGCCCACAATATGGAAGCGATCGAGCGCATCGCAAACCAGGCTTACGCGCTCTTTGTGCGGCACGTTTTTGTAAGATAGCGGAACTTCCAGATTCTCGAACACCGTTAAATTGTCTATCAGGTGATAACTCTGAAACACGAATCCAATATTGGCTTTGTGCAGCTCATTTCGCTTCTTGACGTTCAGTTTGTGCACCGGCTCGCCATGAAAGTAATAGTCTCCGCTCCACGCGCCATCCAGCATTCCGATGATGCTTAGCAGCGTGGACTTTCCCGCTCCCGACGGCCCCATGATGGTGACAAACTCGCCAGGCTGAATATCTAAATTGATTCTCCGCAACAGAAAGAACTTGTTCGGACCGGCCTCCACTACTTTTTCCATGTTTCGCAGCTGAATCAATGGCTCCACGTGGGCTCCTCGCGGTTCGTACGCTGAATCGCGTACCTATCTTATCGCATGTTTCTGTGGCACAACTTACGTCCTACTCGTACCTCAAGGCGGCAATCGGATCCACGCGCACGGCGCGCCGCGCTGGCAGGTAGGACGCCAACGTGGCCACGGCTGCCAAGACCAGCGGAATCACGATGAATGCGATCGGATCGGCCACCTTTACTCCGAAGAGCAAACTGGACAGCCCGTTCGCCAGCACGAACGCAACCGGCAACCCGATGCCCATTCCCACCGCCGTAAGCAGCGCTCCCTTTCCCAGCACCAGGCGTTGGATATCGTTTGACGTCGCCCCCATTGCCATGCGGATCCCAAACTCATTGGTCCGTTCGCTCACCGCATAGGACATCACGCCATACACTCCCACCGAGGCCAGCACCAGCGCAATAACACCCAGCACGCCCATCATCACGGCCACATAAGCAATGCCCACTACCGAATTGCTAATCACCACATTCAACGGGTAGATGTCGAACAGCGACAAGTCTGGATCCACCGCAGATACCTGGCTCCTCACGAGGGGGACCAGCGACAGCGGATCGCCGCCGCTGCGCAAAATCACCGACGTATAGAAAGGCGGCGATTGCCGGTAAGGCCGGTAGATCGTTGGAATATCGTCCTTGTCTATCCAACTGTAGTGCACGTCATCCACGATCCCAACAATCGTCAGCCACGGAGAACTGTCGTCAGCCTGGCCTACCTTCAGCTTTCTCCCCAGCGGCTTCTCGTCCACAAAATACCGCCGTGCCAGGCTCCTGCTGATTACCGCGACGGGCACAGTGCCCTCGGCGTCCGACTCCGTGAGCTCTCGCCCTTCGCGCAGCGCGATCTGCATCAGATCCAAATAGTTTGCGCTGATTGTCTGTACGATGGCGCTCCGCACTTCGCCTCGCTTCGTCCCCGGGCGGCCCTCAATCGAGAAGGTTCGCGTGTTTACTCCTCCTCCGTCCGAATAAGGAACGTGTGAAACGAGCGCGGCCGATTGCACGTTGGGAATTGCCGAAAGTCTTTGCAGCACTTGCGCGTGGAAATTCACTCGTCCGGGAGCCGTGCTGTATTGCAACTCCGGCAAGCTCAATCGCAGCGTCAACAGCGATTCCGGGCGATACCTCTCATTCACGCTGATCAACGCGGTAAAGTTCTTCACCAGCAACCCCGCTCCGACCAGCAGTACCAGCGAGAGTGAAATCTCGGCCACCACCAGCGCATTACGCAAGCGGTGCCGCGCGCGTCCCGCTGAAGATCCGCGTCCGCTCTCCTTCAGTGTTTCGCCGACGTTCGCTCGTGACGTCAGCAATGCCGGCGCAATCCCGGAAAGTATTCCGCTGAATAGCGCAATCGCCAGCGTAAACAGAAACGCATTCGAATCCAGGCTGATGGTCTTCCATCCGGCAACAAACTTTGCCACGTCCGCAGGCATGTTCGCCAGGATCAGCACCAGGTCCCACTGCGCGATCAGCAAGCCCGCCATCGATCCCAGTAGCGCCAGGAGAATACTCTCGGTAAGAAGCTGGCTCACGATGCGTGCTCGGCTTGCTCCCATCGCCGCGCGCACTGCCAACTCCTTCTGGCGTCCAGAAACTCGCGCAAACTGCACGTTGGCTACGTCCGCGCAGGCAATCAAGAGCACAAATCCAACAGCGCCCATCAGCAGCAGCGTGTATTGCCGCGTCAGATAGCTGGTCGCAAATTCGCGCACGGTCAGCACTTGCAGCTGCCAGCCCTTGTAAAAGTCCGGGTACGCCTCGCTTTCGCGTTGCACGATCGCGCTCATTTCCGCGGTCGCCTGCTTCAGCGAAGAATCCGGCCTCAGCTTCCCAAGCACCCAGATGTAGCGCGCGTTTCTCTCCGATCGCTCCTTCACCGTAAGCGCCATTGGCACCCACGCCTCCGCAGGCATCGGAAAATCAAACCCTTTGTCCATCACTCCCACGATCGTGAAACTCTTCCCATCGACCTTGACGTTCTTGTTGAGAATATTCGGATCCGACGCGTACCGCCGCTCCCACAACCCATAGCTGAGAATAATCTCCTGGTCTTTTCCCGGTTGCTCTTCCTCCGGCAAGAACGTCCGGCCCATTTTCGGTTGAACGCCCAGAAGTCCGAAGAAATTCGCCGTCACATTAAACGCTTGCACTTTTTCCGGCTCTCGATTGCCCGTGAGATTGACCTCATTCCACTCGTACGCGCCCAATTGTTCGAAGGACTTCGCTTGCGTCTGCCAATCCAGATAAGTCGCCGGCGCGACCGGATTCCTGTCAATGTTCTCTTGCGGCCGCACGTAAACCATGGCCAGAATGCGGTCCGGCTTTTCGAACGGAACGGAATGCAGCAGAAACGCCTCTGCCACGCTGAACATCGCCGTATTTGCGCCAATGCCCAGCGCCAGCGCTGTCGCGCAGACCAGCGTCGCGAGCCGGTTCTTCCATAGCATGCGCGCGCCGTAGCGGATGTCTTGCAAGATGTTTTGCACTTGATAGCTCCTATTCGTAACGCAATGCTTCGAGCGGATCCACGCGCGTAGCCCGCCGCGCCGGGATGTAGCAAGCCGCCAGCGAAACCGCCACCAGCAGCAGATTCACCACCGCGAAAATGAGCGGGTCCCTCACCTTCACTCCGTACACCATGCCTTCCAGCAATCTCGTCAGCATCAGCGACGCCACAATGCCCAACGCCACTCCTGCCGCGACAAGCGTCATCCCTTCCCTCAGAACCATCCGCAGCACATCTGCCGGCCGCGCTCCCAGCGCCATGCGCACTCCGATTTCGCGCGTTCGTTGCGACACCGCGAACGCGATGACTCCGTAGATCCCCACTGCCGCCAGCACCAGCGCCAACGCGCCGAATATGCTCAACAGCATCATCATGAAGCTCCGCAACGCCAGCGAACGCGATAGCACTTGGTCCATCGATCGAATCGCGCCAATAGGCACCAGTGGATCCGTTGCCGCCACTGCTTCTCGCAGCGCTCGGTTCAGGAGCAGAGGGTCGCCCTTGGTCCGAACTACGATGCTTCGTGGAAACCACCCCTCGAACAGATTGGACGTTCCCAATTTCGCCTGTGCCGCGGGAACAAACGTCGTCGGTTCAGCGGGCTGGTCCACATGGCTTTTTACATCGCCCACTACGCCCACTACTTCACATAAAACCCCGCTGACGTAAAGATGCTGGCCCAGTGAGCTCCGGTCCGGAAAATACTTCCGCGCGGCCGCCTCATTGATGACCACGACCGAATTGGAAGCTTCAGAATCGGCCTCGGTAATTCCGCGGCCTTGCTTCAACGGCGTCCCAATCGTTTGAAAGTAATCCGGCGTAATTTCCCGATAGTCCATGGAGATCCATTCTGACTCCTTGGCTCCGGCGATCCTCACGCCATTGTTTCCCCCGCGCTCCAGCGGCAATCCCGCTGCAACGACGCCCCCCGCTGTCACGCCAGGCAGAGCCTCAATACGTTGCTCGACGGCGCGGTAAAATTTCATTATTTCTCGAGTAGAGTTGTATTTCGACCCTGTCAGCCAAAATTGCACCGTGAGAACGTGATGCGCATCGAATCCCGGGCTTGTGTTCATCAATCTCTCGAACGTGGCGATCATCAGGCCCGCTCCGGTCAGCAGCACGAGCGACAGCGCCAATTCCCCGATCACCAATCCTTGCCGCAGCCTCGCGCGTCCTGCCCCCGCGCTGGCCCTTCCTTCTCCTTCTTTAAGCGTTTCGCTGAGATTGGTCTTGGTCGCATAGAGTGCCGGCGCAATTCCAAACACCACTCCCGTCAAAATGGAAATCAGCAACGTAAATGCAAATACCCAGCCGTCGAGTCGGACATCGCTCAATCGCGGCAGATTGCTTGGCGCCATCGACAGCAGCGATCCCAAGCCCGCGTTGGCCACCAGCAAACCAAGTGTTCCCCCGGCTAGGGCAATCAACAGGCTTTCCGTAAGCAATTGACGCACGATGCGAGGCCGAGAACCCCCCATCGCCACACGCACCGCAATCTCTTTCCCGCGTGAACTGCCGCGCGCGAGGAACAAATTGGCCACATTGGCGCAAGCAATCAGCAGCACGAATCCGATCGCCCCCAGCAGAATCAGGAGGAACGGCCGCATTCCTGCGCCGATCATGGACTGATACGGCCGGAAGCTCATCACCAGCTCTTGTCCCACGACGTTGGGATACCGCACTCGAAAATCGCGAGTGACGATCTCCATCTGTGACAGCAATTGCCCGCTCGTCGCGGTGGGCTTTAACCTGGCGATTACCGCGAGGTTTTCGCCGCTGCCCGCGGACTTCGCTACCAGCGCCAGTGGAACCCATACATCTGCACGCGTACCCGGGTTTAGTTCCGAGTTCGCGCGAGGATCAAATCCTGCCGGCATGACCCCGATCACAGTGAAAGCATCGCCGCTGAGCAGGATTTTTCGTCCGATGACCTCTCTACGGCCTCCAAAACGGCGCATCCACAACTCATGGCTCAGAATGGCCACACGCTGGCCATCGCCGCGATCTTCCTCGGGAAGAAAGTCGCGGCCGAGCGCCGGATGTACTCCCAGAACCTGAAAATATTCTGCCGACGCTGGCACCCCACGGACGTGTTCCGCTTCCGTCCCTGTAGCGAGGTTGAAGCCTACGTCGGTGTAGCCCGCTATCTGCTCGAAAAGTTGGCTGTATTCCCGCAACTGTTCCAACTCGTTCCACGACAAATCCATTTCATCGGAATCTGCTCGATAGGTTTCCGCTAGCTGAACAATGCGGTCCGGCTGAGGGAAGGGAAGCGGGCGCAGCAGCACGCCGTACACAACGGTGAAAATCGCTGTATTCGCGCCGATACCAAGGGCTAAAGTCAGTACGGCGACGGCGGTGAAGCCGGGACTCTTTACCAGAACGCGAATCGCATAGCGCAGGTCCTGCCAGATGCTTCGCATGCTATCGCTCCTTCCAGCAGCGCCACTTTTTAAGCAAAGCGGCACACGTCTCCCGCAGCGGCACAGCACGCGCTTTCATGTTTTCAAGTTTCCGCTGCCACCACGAATCGTCTTTAGGCGCCCACTCGCGCTTCTTGCGTCTCTTCGACAATTCGTCCGTCAAACAAGTGAATGGTGCGCTCGGCGAAATTCGCGTAGCGCTGGTCGTGTGTAACCATGCAAACAGTTGCGCCGTTGCGGTGCAAATCGCGCAGTAGCTCCATCACCGCTTCGCCGTTCTTCGAGTCCAGGTTTCCTGTAGGCTCGTCAGCCATGAGAATCAATGGGTCACCGACCAAGGCGCGAGCCACAGCAACACGCTGTTGCTGACCGCCCGAGAGTTGCGAGGGATAATGACGCAATCTGTGCGCCATGCCCACGCGCTCCAGCGCATGCTGCACCTTTTGTTTTCTCTCCGCCGCGCTCGTGCCGCGATACGTCAACGGCAACTCCACGTTTTCATACACCGTCAGATCGCCGATGAGGTTGAACGCCTGGAAAATAAATCCAATCTCGCGGTTGCGGATCCGCGTGCGCTCGCTGATCGACAGATTCGCCACCGGCGCGCCATTCAGCGTGTACTCGCCGCCGGTCGGGGAATCCAGCAGCCCGAGAATGGACAGCAATGTCGACTTGCCGCAGCCCGATGGCCCGGCGATCGAGATGTATTGCCCCTTCTTGATCTCCAGGTGAATTTCGGACAAAGCGTGCGTCTCCACTTCATCCGTATAAAATACTTTCTTCACGCCTTCCATCTTGATAAGTGTTGCCGTTGCGTCGGTCATGGGCTCTCCTTCGAATTTTCAATCCCGGAAACTTGTTCTACTTGCACCCGCCCTCGTTCTCAGCAATGAAAATCTGTTCAGCGCTTACTCATAACGCAGCGCCACAATCGGATCGATCCGCGTTGCTCGCCGCGACGGGATGTAGCACGCTGCCAGCGCTACGAGGCAAATAATCCCCAGCGACGCCGCATAAATCGGCAAGTCTCCCGCGTGCACTCCGTACAACATCGACTCGCTCAAACGCGCCAGCCCATACGCCGCCGGCAACCCCACAAGTGCGCCCGCCAGCACCATCCATCCCACTTCCTTGAATACCAGTCCTCTCACATGTCCAGCTGCCGCTCCAAGCGCCACGCGAATTCCAATCTCCCGCGTTCGCTGTACCACCAAGTACGCCAGCACTCCATAAATCCCCAGCGCCGATAGCAGCGCCGCCAGCCCCCCAAACGCCGCCGAAAGCCCCGCGATCACTCGTTCTGCGAACAAATCCTCATCGACCACGCGCTGCACCGTCTTCAATTCGTACACCGGCAAATTGGGGTCTGCGCCCCGAACCGTCTCCCGCAACGTATTCGCGATTAGCAAGGGATCCTGTTGCGTGCGCAGGTAGAAGCTCATCCCGAACAGTTTTCCAAACTGCGAATACGGACGATAGAAATAGGGCAACACTCCGTCGCGCACGTGTTCCACGATTGCGTTCTTCACTACGCCTACGATCTCGATATCGAGCTTGACGTCATCTCCCGAGCCCATTCCGAAGTGCACGCCAATCGGGTTTCGGTTCGGGAAAAACTCCTTTGCCATGGCTTCGTTGATGATCGCCACTTTCGGACTTTTCGCATTGTCAACAGCGTTAAATTCCCTACCCGAAAGGAGCGGGATCCTCATCGTCGAAAAATAATTCGCGCTTACCGCATCAAAATTCACGTGCCGGTCATCTGTGTCCAGGTTTTGACGGCCTTCCACAGTGATGTTCGTACCCATATCCGTCCCGGTCAGCACTGGGATCTGCGACGCCCCCACCCCCAGCACTCCCGGCACTTCCGCCAGTCGTGCCCTCAATTGGTCGACCAGGGCCACCGTTCTCGCTTCGTCATAGCCGCTCAATTGCGGCGATATCGAAAACGTGATCAGGTTCTCCGTGCTCAATCCCAGGTTTTGCATTCGCAAGTTCCAGAGAGTCCTGGAAAACAGTGCCCCGCCCGTCAACAACAGCAGCGTGAACGCCACTTGTCCGGCGACCAGGACCTTCCGGAACCTCACATGCCCCGGCCCCGCGGAGGTCGTCGATCCTTGATCCTTCATCATCTGCGAGACCCCGATCCGCGTCGCCCGCCATGCCGGAATCAGCCCAAAGAGCATCGCCGATAGCACTGTCGCTCCCGCCGCAAATCCCAACACGCTTCCATCCACACTTGCCGTGATCCCTTGCATCCCTGTGTCAGAAACGACTGCGTCAGTCAAAATGTTCATTATCCAGCTGCCGAAAATCAGCCCCAGCACCCCTCCCCCCACCGCGCAGAGGAAGCTTTCCACTAGTAATTGACGCATCATCCGGCCCGGAGTCGCGCCCAATGCCGACCGGATGGCAAATTCCCTCTGGCGGGTAGCCGCCTTGGCCAGCAGCAGATTCGCTACATTCGTGCACGCTATCAGCAAAACCAGCGCCACCATGGCAAATAGAGCCATCAGCGCTGGTCCTGAATCCCTCTGAGCCGTTGTCCTCCCCTGCGCTCCGGGAGCCAGCACGATCTTCTTGCTTAGGAATTCCTTCTCGTCTTTTCCACCCTTTCGCATCTTGAGGGTTGCCGCCTGCTGCTCCAGCAGTCCCGGGTAGTCCGCGTTAATCCCCGCTTGCGCTTGCTCCACCGAAACGCCCGGCTTTCGCCTCGCCAGCACTGCCAAAAACGAATCGTTCCAGTTGTCCAGCCCATTGCGGATCGGTGTCATCTGCCCCTTCATCGTCATGGGCACAAAAATGTCCGGTATCTTCCCTACCTGGATGCCCGTAAATCCAGCCTGGGCAACACCCACAATGGTCATTTCCGTGTTGTTCACTAGAATCGTCTGGTTCAACGCTCCGGCATCCCCGCCGAAATGCCGCTCCCAATACGCATGGCTAAGTACCAGAACCGGATGCGCGCCTTGCACATCGTCATCCGCTGGTGACAACACTCGCCCGAACGCCGGCTGCACCCCCAGCACCTCGAAATAATTCCCAGTCACCAGTTCGCCCGAACCTCGGTCCGTCTGCCCACGGCTGGCGATGCTTGCCGAAAACTCAAAGCGCGCCAGCACGCCGTTGAAAACCGTCGTGTTTTTTGCCAGACCCTTGTACAGCGGGTAGGAAAAAATCTCCGAATCGTCGCCATCGCTCCAGACATGTCCATGCTTCGGTCCGGGCGACTTCAGCACCACTAACTCTTCGGGATGGCGGACCGGCAAACGCCGCAACAAGACCTGATTCAGGAGGGAAAAAATTGCCGTATTCGCGCCGATTCCCAGCGCCAGCGTCAGGATCGCTATGAGCGTGAAGCCCGGATTCTTCGCCAGCATCCGCAGGCCGTATCGCACGTCCTGCCAGAGCGTGTGCATCTTCAATCCTCCAGCGCCTCGCTACTTCAGCCGCACACGGTCGAAGGCGTCCCACGCCGACATGTCGGAGAGAATCACTTTGTCTCCGACTTTCAACCCGTCCAGTATCTCGATCGTGTTTACCGAGCTTCGCCCCAACTTTACATTGACGCGCACCGCTTCAGCTCCGTCATCTATAATCTTGAAAATTCCGATCGTGCTCGCTTCCTGACCGTGCACCGGGCGGCCCACGAAAAGCACGTCCTTTATGTTCGAGATCTCTACGGTTCCATCAACGCTTAAATCCGGCCTCGCACCATTGGGCAGTGGATCCGTGATCGTCACATCCACGGTCACCGTGCCGTTTACGACGGAGGGGTCGATGCGCGAAACACGCCCATTGACTATTCCATTCCGCGTGTCGACCGTCGCTTTTTGACCAATCTGCACATCCTTGGCCTGCGTTTCCGCAATCTTGATTTCCGCTTTGAGTTTCTTCGGATCAGCCACCCGCGCCAGGTTTGTCCCTGGCGTGATGTGCTGGCCCACTTCAACGGGCACAAGCTGTAGCACGCCATCGATGCCAGCCCGGACATGCAGGGCATCCAATTGAGTCTTTTTCAGCTGATAAAGGGCTTTCTGCTGATCGATTTTTGCCTGCTGCGCTGCCAGCCTCGCGCGCGAAGAATCCGCCGTGATTCGTGTGCGCTCCCCCTCCAATTGGGCGCGAATCGCCAGCTGCTGTTCCCTCACTCGGGACAGCCGCTCTGTCACGTCCGCCGTCAGGCCATCTTTCAGAAGTTTCGCGTCCACTTCGTGCTGGATCTTTGCTTGTTCGTAATCGCTTCGCACTTGCGCTTCGGTCGCTTTTTGGTTCATCAGCTCGCTGTCGACCTGCACCTTCAGGTTGGCGTAGTCGGCTTCCGCGCCCTTTAGCTGGAACTCCGCGTCGAGCGCGGTCTGCTGCAACGTCGGATCACTGAGTTCCATAATGATGGAGTTTGGTTTGACGATCGCTCCCGGACGCAATACCCAGCGGTCGACGCGCGAATCCGTTTGCGCTGCGATCCACCGGATGTCTTCGGGAACCAGCGTCCCCAAGCCGCGCCTTTCCACCAGCATGGGGCCGCGTTTCACTTCGTCTGGCCAGACCGTGGCCTTGTCCACGCTAGGCGCGGCGGGCCGGAGTTTGGAGAGCCCGTAAGTCACGCCTCCTAACAGGAGGAGTGCGACGGTGCCATACGCGATCCGTCGGATTTTCTTAGCACGTGCGTTAGATGGTCGTTGGATGTCCATATATATTGATACCTTATAGAACGCAACTCTCCGGCCCCAGGTTCCCTTTGCTAACTATACTTATTTTCAATCGATTAGCGGGACTTCTTTTCCCGGTGCCACTTTAAATCGACCGAAAATGGGATTACCTGTCCCACCTTCGAACAAGGCCCCGGTTCTCCAGCCTATGCTGCAGTGGCTCGGCGGCCCGGTACCCGCCCCCCTCTAGTCGGGTGCCGGTATCTTCACCCAAGCCGAATTCTGCCGCGAAGACTCAAGCACTCCATCGATAAACCTCACTCCCGCTACTCCATCCGCCACGCCAGGGACCAGCAGTGATGCTGCCGAGGGAGCCCGCCCAGCATTCCGCGCCGCAATCTGCTCTGCCAGATCCGTGTAAAGCTGGGCGAACGCCTCGAGGTATCCCTCCGGGTGCCCCGCCGGAATCCGGCTAGCGTGTTTTGCCGAGGCCGTAGCCCCCGCTCCTGCTCGGCTAATCGTCTCCGGTGGTTTCCCGTACTTCGTATACCGCAGATAATTTGGGTTTTCCTGCCCCCACTCCAATCCCGCCTTATCCCCATAAACCCGCAGTCGTAGATTGTTCTCGTTTCCCGTAGCCACCTGGCTTGCCCACAGCATTCCTCGCGCCCCTCCCTCGAACCGCAGGAGCACCTGCACGTTGTCATCGAGTCGCCGCCCCGGCACAAAAATCGATACATCTGCAGCCACCTGCTCGCAACGCAGTCCCGTCACAAAGCACGCGATGTTGTAAGCATGTGTCCCGATATCCCCCAGCGATCCCGCGGGCCCGCTCTGAGCCGGATCAGTCCGCCAAACCGCCTGCTTGTTCCCCGTGGCCTCTACCGCTGTCGTCAACCAGTCCTGCGCGTACTCCACTTGCACAACGCGAATCTTCCCAAGTTCCCCCGCCTGAATCATTTCCCGAGCTTGCCGCACCACCGGGTACCCCGTGTAATTGTGCGTCAACCCAAAGATCAGCCCACTCTTGCGAACAATCTCCGCCAGCGCCACCGCATCCGCCGCCGTGGTCGTCAGCGGCTTATCGCAGATCACGTGAATCCCCGCTTCCAAAAACGCCTTCGCCGGTCCGAAATGCACGTGATTCGGCGTTACTATGGCCACCGCATCAATCCGGTCCGGCCTCTTGGCCTCCGCCACCGCCATCTCCACGTAACTTCCGTAAGCCCGCTCCGGTGAAATATGCAAGTCCAGCGCCGCCGCCCGGCTCTTAGCGGGATCGGATGACAAAGCCGCCGCCACCAACTCAAACTGATCGTCCATCCGCGCCGCCAGCCGATGCACCGCCCCAATAAACGCTCCCGGCCCCCCGCCAACCATCCCCAGCCGTAACCGCCGTCTTTTACCGTCACCAGTTGTCATATGCCTCGCCCCATTTCACTCGAATCTCAAGTCCTTTAACCGCTCCCGTCTTTTCTTCTCTGTGCCCTCGGTGCTCTTAAACTCTGTGAACTCTGTGTTGAGTCTTTTCTTTCTTTCAACTACCGCAGCCCCAGCATGCGCGCATTCGCCTTCTGATCCGCCCCCGACCCCGCAAAGTCATCAAACGAACCGGCCGCCGCCTCAATGATGTGCCGCTGAATAAACGGCGCCCCTTCCGCGGCCCCTTGCTCGCTGCTCTTGATGCAGCACTCCCACTCCAGCACCGCCCATCCCGGAAAATCATATTGCGTTAGTTTGGAAAAGATCGCCCCGAAATCCACTTGCCCATCTCCTGGCGACCGAAATCTCCCCACGCGATTCGCCCAACTTTGATATCCCCCATAAACACCCTGTCGCCCGCTCGGTCGAAACTCCGCATCCTTCACATGAAACATCTTGATCCGCTCATGATACAAATCGATGAACTCCAGATAATCCAGTTGCTGCAGCACGAAATGGCTCGGATCATAAAGAATGTTGCATCGCCGATGGCCTCCCACGCGTTCCAGAAACATTTCAAACGTTGCGCCATCATGCAAATCTTCCCCAGGATGAATCTCGTAGCACAAATCCACTCCTGCCTTATCAAACGCATCCAGAATCGGCCGCCACCGCGCCGCGAGCTCATCAAACGCCGTCTCAATCAACCCCGCCGGCCGTTGCGGCCACGGATAAATGTACGGCCAGGCCAGCGCCCCGGAAAATGTCACATGCGCCGACAGACCCAGATTTGCCGAAGCCTTCGCTGCCATCAATAATTGTTTGACGGCCCACGTCTGCCTCGCCTTCGAGTTTCCCCTCATCTTCTCCGGCGCAAATCCATCAAACGCCAAGTCATAAGCCGGATGCACCGCCACCAATTGCCCCTGCAGATGCGTCGAAAGCTCCGTGACGGCAAGTCCGTGCTCCGCCACCGCCCCGCGAATCTCATCGCAGTACGCCTTGCTCTCCGCCGCCCGCTGCAAATCAAACAGCCGCGCATCCCAGCAGGGAATTTGCACGCCCTTGTAGCCAAGCTTCGCCGCCCACCCCGCAATGCTCTTCAAATTGTTAAACGGCGCCACATCCCCTGCAAACTGCGCCAGAAATACTGCCGGTCCTTTGATCGTTTTCATTTCTCCCTCAGCTCCACCCTGCATCCACAATGAACTCCTGTGCCGTGCATTTTTCCGCGGCGTCCGACGCCAGGAACATCGCCATGTTCGCAATGTCCTCCGGCAGCAAACGCGTCTTCAAGCACTGGCCGTTCATGATCTCTTTTTCCACTTCCGGCGTGTACCACAGTTTGATTTGCCGCTCGGTCCAGACTGCCCCCGGCGAAATCGTATTCACTCGTATCCCAAAGGGGCCGAATTCGCGCGCCAGCACGCGCGTCAATCCCACGACGGAAGCCTTGCAAATCGCGTACACAGCCATGTGAGCTTGCTTGAGCCTCCAGGTGATCGAGCCAAGATTGACAATCGCGCCTGCGCCCAGCCGCTTCATCTGCGGCAACACGGTTTGCGCCGCGAAAAACATGTGCCGCATATTCACCGCGATCCGCTCATCCCAATAAGCTGGCGTCACTTGCTCCAGCGCGTGGCGCTCGTCATTCCCAGCATTGTTAATGAGCACGCCGATGTCGCCCAGCTCCACGCGCACTTTTTCGATAGCCGCCTGTAGCGCCGAAACGTCCCGCAGGTCGCACCGGATAAACAAAGGCGCCGTTCCCGCCTTATCCCGAATTTGCGCGCACAGTGCAAGGCTGGCCTCTTCCGCAATATCCACGAACCCCACGCGCGCGCCCTGCTCCGCAAAGGCCCGCGTGAGCGCCGCGCCTATCCCGCTTCCTCCCCCGGAGATAAACACCGTCTTCCCCGCGAGGTCCGCGTACCTCGATGTTTTTCTGCTCGTGTCCATCTCTCCCAGCCGCCAAGCCCCGCGCGCGAGACGCTACTCTACCCATTTTCCACCCCAAAGCAAATCTCCAGCGAGCCTCCTCTGAGTGTCGTCCCGAGCCCGCCACGGGGGATCTGCTTTTTCGGTATTCCGGCGTAGCGCCGGCCTCTTCTAAGCCATACTGATGATCGATTAGTTTTTCCAGAGGGCGCATATGCCTCCCAGGAAGCACGGCTGATGTTTGGTCCCAATCACGTCTGACTTCACCGTATGATTTTGTCGTGGACATCTTCACAAGTGTCCGCAAACATGGCGTTCCCAATGCGCACGAATCCCATTCTCTATGCCCTCTACGCGCTATCGGCGGCGTACACGTTCGCCATGGGTTCGTTCGCCGGCTACCAACCCACAAACGATCAATTCCCGGTTGAAGAAGCGCCTCTGGTTCGGACCATCGAACTTATTCCCCGCACGTATGGCGCCGTCGCGGCTGTCTCTTCAACCGGTGCGATTTTCATACACAACAATAACTATCTCCTCGCTAGTTTCGCCGCCGATTCAGGAAAAATGCTCTTCAACTTTGGCAAATCTTCCTTCTACGCCAGCGCGAAATCGGGCAACACGATCATCGGGACACCGCCAACCGACGCGCAACAAGAAATCCAAGAGGTCAGCGCGAGCGGAGACATCTTATGGCGAGTTCCAGTTCCCGCGCACCCGCAAGCCGTCACTCTTTCACCGGATGGCACGCTATACGCGTCTATCGGTTACAGTCTCTACGCGATTTCTCCCAGCCACAAAACACTTTGGCATCGCGACGACATCGAACGTCCTGCTCCCGCTATCGCGTCTGCCTATCCATTGCTCACCCCTTCCGTGGGACTGGATGGAACGATTTACTCCGGTTTGAAGGCTCCAGCTATCGCCCCGGATGGCACGGTCTACGTGAATGCGGACACCGGCGTAGTCCTCGCGTTTAGTCCATCGGGAGATAGATTATGGAGTACAAGCGTGCAGCAAAACGGCCTCGGTGGCTTGAGTGACCCTGTCGTCGGTGCCGATGGCCGCATTTACGTTATTAGCGGACGCGACTTGGTGGCAATTAGCCCGCAAGGAAGAGCGCTGTGGAGATACACCGCACCGGTAAGTTCGTATTGGTGGTGGATGACCAGGCCGGCCGTCTCTAAAAACCGAGACGTTTACCTGGTGCGGCACGGCCTGTTCTGCATTTCGGAAGACGGAAAAGAAAAATGGCGATTCCACCCCGACACGCCAGGCGAAGATTTTATTACTCCACCGACCGTTGGTCCCGAGGGAACCGTGTATCTACCCAGTCAGGGCACGTCTGGTGGTCAAACGTATGCGCTCTCTCCCGACGGCAGAAAGAAATGGTCCCTGCCGCTGCAGACATACTCGGGCATTCCCGTGTTCAGTAACGATCCGGAGCAAGTTTGGGTTACATCCAACGGTAACGTCGCGGCAGTTTCAGTCGCGCAGCAATAAGTCTGATATGGACATCATGAACGGTCGAATGCTTGACAAAGTCGTTGATGCCGCCCCGGGCTTCATCGTTGGTCTGGTAATCGGAACTGTCTGGTCCTACGCTCTGGGATTTGTTTCGTTCGCATACGGCATCGGCGGATTGTCTGGCCACGCGACGCCGGGCTACGCCTTCTTGTTCCACCCGACAATCAGCATACTTCCCGTCGCGATTCTCTTTTCCGTCCTGCGAAAGCGCAACGTAGTTTCGGGCATCCTGATCATTGCAATCGCCGTAGCGCTACTTCTAGGGCACGATGCCCAAAATCAGGCAGCCGACGCTGTCCGCGAATCCGGCCGCACATTCCTTTCGGCCGTGATTCAGCACTTCCGCTACAAGTTGTCCGGTCCCCACTCATCGAGTATGAACCAGCCCTGAGACGATATATCTCCCGGCGAGCGGGCGCCTTCCGAGATGGGCCGCTCTTTTCTTGGCTCTGTAGTGGCACGATATATGGTGCCTTGGAATCGGGGACGGGAATCGGGATGGAATCGGGGACAGGAGCGTCTCCCGGCGATCAGACTTCGCGGAGAATTTTTTCCCTTACTTCTTTACTTCTCTATCTTTTTACTTCCGTTCTTTCCAAAAACGGCGGCGCCCCTTCCGCAGTGATGGGGGCAGCTGCGAAAAGGGCGCACCGTCTTCAGGAGAGAAGATCGTCTGTTGAGATTTAGTTTTCCGAAGGAGGCGGCATCGGCGCTCCCTGCTTAAATTTGCCCATCCCGCGCTTTCCCGGGCCGCCTTGTTTCACCGTGTAGTCGGAGGGCACTGCGAAAAGCGAAGCTGCGGGCTCAGTGCGCTGAATGTTCGTCAGCGTGTAGGTGGTTGTGCCGCCCATCGGATTGCTCCGCTTGCTCATGACTACAATTTGCAAATCGTTGGAGAACCAGGTCTCGTGAACAACGAGGATGGGTTTCTCATTGCCGATTTGACCTGCCGGAATGGTGTGCGTCAGTCGCGTTCCTTGCGTGCTGACTCCGCCAATCACCTGGGTACCCAGATCTTCTTTTTTTAAAGTGCCGGCAGCGATTTCCGCTTCTTGGCGGGCCTGCATTTTCTCTTCGAACGCGCTACCCCTTGCCAGCCCTTTCATTTCGTGACCCGCATGGCCCATCTGTTCTGCCACTTTCGTATCCGGATGGAGTACGAAGTTCGACTTCGCGACTGGATCGCTGATCACCACGAATGACTTCGGTTCTCCGGAAGCCGCCATCGGACCAAATCCCGAGAAGGTTATTTCTTTGCGAACGCGTCCTTGGCTATCGCGAAAGACATTCGACTGTGTTTTGTGGGTGATATGGTTTCCGTCCGCGAGGGTTTGCGTCGATTCGGTAACGGCGACTCCGCTGAACGGCGCGCCGGTCACCAGCTTTCCGCCGCGCATTCCTTCGAAGCCCATTAATTCGACACGGTCACCCATGGGCGGAGGCATGGAGTCTCTGCCCGGCCCGCCGCCGCGAAGCATCTCTCCGCGAGGTGGAAGTGCCGGCGCTTCCTGCGCTCGCGCGAAGCCGGCGCTCACTGCCAGCATGCCGCTGAGAACCAAGCTCATGGTTAATCTACGATTCATTATTCCTTCTCCTCTTCTCTCCCGAACTGTCGCGAACTATTTGCGGTGGCGATTTCGGCGATGCCTGACTTCAACGCCCCCAGCAGCATTGCCCAAAAACGCCACGCGATGTTTTCCGTACCGCGCACCGCAGTCTTACTTCTTTGCCAGAAAGCCGCGGCGTCAATCATCTCGTAAATCTCCCCAAAACTGCCGTCCCAACAATCACTCTTGCGGCAACCTCACCGCTTGCGGCAATCCGTCATTTCCGACGAGCAGATCGACCTGGATCCATTCGCCGGCGCGTTCTTCATTCACGGGCAGGCCCAGCGCGCCCAACGAGCTGCGTTGCATACGCACGCGCAAAATAGCGGCATCCAAGGTATCCGCCGGCGAAGTTCCCGGGAGCAGCGTGAAGTCGCTCAATTCGTTGTCGGCTATAAGCGTTTCGGAATCCGCGGAATCCGGCTGTACCGCCGGCACCTCGTGATTGTTCGCGGAGTTCGCGCCGTTCGCAGCGGAATTCGCTGCGCTCTGTGAAGATTTCGAATGATCCGCCGCTACATTCGAACTGTTCCTGCGCCAATTGACCCAACTCACTGTGCCGACCAGCACAGCGGCGGTGGCCAGCCCCCATGCCGCAACTACCGCGGTGCGGCGAACTCTTAGTGTCACATGCTGCGTGCGGAATTCCTGGCGCAAACGCATCTCCACACGCGCGGGGGTCTGCACCATCGCGGTGTCTTCCGCGAGCGCGCGAAGCTCGATTCCTGCCGCTTCCCAGGAATCCTGCAGCGCGGCGCAATGTGAACAGGTGGCGGCGTGTTCCCGCGCAGCGGCGCGCTCCGCTTCGCTCAAAGAAGTGTCCCGCTCGGCGTCCAATCCAATGGCTTCGAATTCTTCGCACTTCATCTCTTGCTTCCTTTGCATGAAAAAATCTTTCATCGCGCCACACTCGCGCGGCGCGGCACGCCGCGAAGCATTTCCAGCTTGGCCATCAACAAAGCTTTGCCGCGATGCAGCCGCGAACGAATGGTGCCAATGGGGCATCCGGCCATTTGCGCGGCCTCTTCATAACTTAATTCTTCCAATTCGCACAGCACCACGGCTTCGCGAAACTCCGCCGGCAATTCCTGCACGGCATTCCGCACCTGCCGAATGCGTTCGCGTTTCTCCAGCCAAATTGCCGGGGTGGAGGCATCCTGCAAGACTATTCCGGAGCCGGTGCCGTCCTCGTTCTTTTCCTCGAGCGCGACTTCCCGGGGCAAGCGTTCGAGATGTTTCATTACACGGTTGCGCGCCACTCCGTAAAGAAAAGCTCCCAGCGCCCCGCGCGTGGCATCATATTTTTTCGGGTCGCGCATCAGAGTCATGAAAACGTCCTGCACAATTTCTTCCGCGGCCCAGGTGTTTCCGGTCATACGCAAGGCAAAGCGGTACATGGGCGCCTGATGCCGCCGGTAGATGAGCAAGAAAGCTTCCTCATCGCCCTTGGCGGCCCGCCGCAACAGAACGTCGTCTCTCTCTAGGTCGGCGATCCTCGTCTCTCCTGATCAGACGTCCTGGCTGCGTTCATCTAGCATTTCCCGACGGGAGGTGGAAAAGTTCCCATTCGAAGGGACTGCCTGGGTAGCAGGCCTGAAAGTCCTTGTTTTCACAATGGGTTAGACGGACGGAAAGGGCCTCTCGTGTCGGGCAGAGCGTTTGAGAGATATAGAGACTTAGAGGGCGGAGACGCAGTTTCGTCCGATGACGGAAGAAGAGCGGCGGCGAGCCGCCGCTCTGTACAGCGTCGGATCATTTTTTCTCGGGCTTGAACATGTTGCCTGCGATTTTTGTGACGAAGCGGCGGGGAACGAGGCGTTCGCCGTGAGCGCCGAGATAATTTCCGAGGCCGGAGATAACATAGCTCTTGCCGGCAGTGAGGGCTCTCAATCCGGTGTGTGCCACTTTTTCGGCGGTTTCGGCATTGCGCTTGAATTTTTCCTGACCCGAAACGGTGTGGAATTCGGATTCGGTCGAGCCTGGGCAAAGAGCACAGACGCGGATTCCGTAGGGTTTCATCTCTTCGGCAAGGCCTTCGGCGAAGAGCAGATCGAAGGCTTTCGTGGCGGCGTAAGTCGAGATATAAGGAACGGCCTGGAAGGAAGCGGTGGAAGCGAGAATAAGGATATCGCCGCGGCGGCGCGCAATCATTTCAGGCAAGTACAAACGGGTCAGGTGGACCACCGCATGGCAGTTCACTTGGACCATGTCGAGCAGACGCTGTTTTTCAACCGAGGGAAATTCGCCGTATTGGCCGAAACCGGCGTTGTTGATCAGCAGATCGATCTCCAGGCCCTTTTCTTTTGTGAAAGCAAAAATGTTTTCCGGAGCGTTCGAATCGGCCAGGTCCGCGGGAAATACTTCCGTGGAGACTTTGTAAGTCGCGGTTAACCGGCGCGCCAGTTCGTCGAGGCGATCCTTGCGGCGGGCGGTAAGAACCAGCTTTGTTCCGCCAGCCGCTAATTCTTCGGCGAGCGCGACGCCAATTCCGGCGCTTGCTCCAGTGATGAGCGCCCATTTGCCAAACCAGTTTGCGGACATTTGCGGCATGCGATGCGACAAGGTGCCCTCCAGGAAAATGTTCAGTTACTCTTCTTCGCGGAGAACGGTGTCTTTATTTCTTGGTGCCCGCGAAGCGATCTGCCAAGCGTCCGCCTTCGTGTTTGAGGCGATCCATCAGCCGTCGCGCCCAGACAAATTCCGCGGCGAGCAAACCCAGGCCGAGAAAAATCACCACGATTCCGGGCCCCGGGGTGACCAGCATAACGCCACCGGCCAAAAGCAGGGTAAATCCAGCGATGACGAGAAAGATTCGGCGAACCTGCTCAACTGTACGAAGGATCATGAGTGCTTGGGGAAGGGGCTTTTTGGCGGAGAGGGTGGGATTTGAACCCACGGTACGGTTTCCCGCACGCTCGCTTTCGAGGCGAGTGCTTTCAACCGCTCAGCCACCTCTCCGCGGTCGTTCGACAACTTATTTTAGCAGAGAGAGGGGGTGGCGGCTACGCCCAGATGTGGGGAAAGTTATCGCTTAGCGCCGATTGGCGAAGAAAGATTGGAGGATAGAGGCACAGTCGGCGGCTAGCACGCCGGAAGTGACTTCGACTTGATGGTTGAGGCGCGGGTGAGAGAGGATTTCGAAGCAGGAGCGGACTGCGCCGCCTTTTGGGTCGTCGGCGCCGTAGACGAGGCGGGGGACACGGGCCTGGATGATGGCGCCGGCGCACATGCTGCAGGGCTCGATGGTGACGTAGAGCGTGGTGTCGGCGAGGCGGTAGTTGCCGAGCAAGCGGGCGGCTTCGCGAACGACTACCATTTCCGCGTGTGCCGTGGGGTCACAATCGCGAATGGTGCGGTTGCCGGAACGGGCGAGGACTTTGCCGTCACGGACGAGGACGGCGCCGATGGGGACCTCGCCGGCTTCGGCTGCGGCGCGGGCTTCAGCCAAGGCTTCTTGCATGAATTGGATATCGCTTTCCATCTTTGGCGACAGATTAACACGTGCGAAGAAAGGAATCGGAATTAACACAGAGAGCCCACTGAACGCAGATGGCGGAGAGAAAGGAGAAAAGCTGTTGCTTGACAATTGGGGAGGGGGGAAACAAACTAGGCGCATGCGGGAACTCCTGGAGCGATTGTTTCAAGTGGATTTTCTGAAGGGCCTCGCGGTCACCTTCAAGGCGCAGAATCCCAAGAATATTGTCACGGAGCAGTATCCGCTGGAACGGCCGATGGTGGCGGAGCGCTATCGTGGCGCGCCGCGGCTGAACAATAATCCCGAAACAGGCGAAACGCTGTGCATTGGTTGCAATTTGTGTGCGTTAGCTTGCCCGGAAAACCTAATCGTGGTGGGCTGGCAGCGCGACGACGCCACGCGCCGGAAAGTGCTGACGAATTTTACGTACGACACTTCGCGCTGCATGTTCTGCGGGCTCTGTGAAGACGCTTGCCCGGTTGATGCCCTAGAATTAACGCAGGATTTTGAAATGGCTTACTTCACGCGCGAAGGCGCGATCTGGGATCGCCACCGCCTCGAACAGGGGCCAACCCCCGCACGCTACACCCGCTAAAGATATCGAATGGAACTTCGAAAAGATCCCATCACACAAAGCTGGGTCATCCTGGGACAGAGAGAAGCACGCGGCGATGTGCCAGAGGAGTGTCCGCTGGAGCCGGCCAAGCTCGAAAAGGTGAAGTCCATTCTGTCGTGGCCTGCGGAAGGGACCTGGCAGGTGCGTGTGGTACCGCACCCCGACCCTCTTTATCACGTGGAAGGGGAGCCCGGGCGTGTGGCCGAAGGAATGTACGACAAGATGGTGGCGCTGGGCGCTCACGAAGTCGTCGTGGAGACGCCGCTGCACGATAAAAGGATGTCGCAGCTCAGCGACGAAGAGATTGAAAGAGTTTTGTGGGTGTGGGCCTCGCGCATCGCGGATTTGAAGAAGGACGCGCGATTCAAATACGTGAGTGTATTCAAGAATCAGGGCGCCATGGCGGGAGAAGAATGGCCGCACGCGCATTCGCAGGTAACGGCCACGATTTTCGTGCCGCGCCGAGTCAAATACGAACTCAGCTCCGCGCATGAATGGTACAAAGATAAAGAGCGCTGTATTTTCTGCGACACGGTGCGCCAGGAAGAGAAGCAGGGCAAGCGCATCGTGGACGTTCAGGGCGAGTATTACGCGCTATGCCCGTATGCGTCGCGAGTGCCCTACGAAGTCTGGCTGATGCACCGGCGACACAACCATTTATTCGAACAGCCGCGGCCCGGTTCCAACCGCAGGCAGTTGGCGGCGCTGCTGGGGCGGGTATTGCGCCGGCTGGAGAAAGTGGCGCCCGCTTATCACCTGGTTGTGCACACCTCACCCAATACCAGGAACAAAAAGGGCGAATTGGCGGGCTACTGGAAGACGTTGCCCGACGATTACCACTGGCACATCGAAATTTTGCCGATCGTGGAAAAGACCAGCAAGTCCTACAGCATCAAAGAGGTGTATTTCAACGCAGAAATGCCGGAGCAGGCGGCCGCGACTTTGCGAGCGTTGGACCCCAATTCATGAAGCAGGGCGAATCGAATCAGAGCGAACTCGGCCGCATCTTCCTCAATTTGCTCCTTCTACTGTTTTTCCTGCTCTTCTGCTTCCTGTTGTATCTCGTCAGGCGCCCCCTTCTCCGCTTTACGGCGGAAACCTGGATCATTGAGGATCCGCTGGACAAAGCTGACGTGCTCATCGTTCTGGGCGACGACAATTTCTATGCCGATCGAGCCACCCGGGCGGTGCAATTGTTTAGGGAAGGGAAGGCGCCCGTTATAGTGGCGAGCGGGAGACGCCTGCGGCCCAGTGCGGGGATCGCGGAGTTGATCGAACACGATCTGGTGGAGCGTGGAGTGCCGAAAGATAAAGTGGTGCGGTTCACGCATGACGGGGAAAGCACCCTGGAAGAAGCCGATGCGCTCGCGCGGCTGGTGAAACAAAGAAAATGGCGGAAGGTGATTGTGGTTACATCGAATTATCACACGCGACGAGTGCGCTATATCTTCCGGCGAATTTTTCCACCGGGCCTGGAAGTGAGCGTCGCGAGTGCGCGCGACGGCGACTTTGATCCCCAGCACTGGTGGGAAAAGCGTGAATCAATCAAAGAGTTAACACAGGAGGTCGCCGGGATGCTGGTGACCCTGTGGGAAATGAGTGGAAAAAGTGAGACAGGTAAGGCTACGCAATCCGTAGTGGAATTGAGAGCACTAAATCCACCATTAGTGGTATAGGCGTTCAGGAAACACCCTAGATTTGCTACCCGCCATTCTTGTTTACAGCCACTAAGTCGTGTACTATGTTCACTCTTCAGAGTCGCGGTGCCACCCAACCCTGCGATCGGCGGCTTCGAAAATCCAGTTCCCGGAGTCGAGGTGTCCGATGTGGAAAAAAGATGATGCCAAGCCTGAAGTAGTTCCAAGCAATCTCCCCGCTGCGCCAACTCCTGCGAGTTCGTTTAGCCCTGCCCCTGCCAGCGCGCCTACGCCGTCCGGTGCGCTGCCGACATCTTCGCGAGCGGCCGCGTGCATCAGCCAGGGAATAAAAATCAAAGGTGAACTCACGGGTAGCGAAGATCTTTTCGTTGACGGCGTGGTGGAAGGAAAACTGAGTCTCACGACCAACAGTTGTCTGACCGTCGGACCCAATGGACATGTGAAGGCGGACGTGAGCGCGCGCGAAGTTATCGTGCGCGGCAAGATTGAAGGAAAAGTCACTGGCCGCGACAAGGTTCAGCTCTGGAGCACCGGACAGGTATTCGGAGAAGTGCAAACGGATCGCCTGGCCATCGAGGACGGCGCGCTGTTGCGCGGAAGAGTCGAAGCCGGTAAGCAGCCAAACAAAGCCGCAGAAATCAAGGCTTCCGCGGCAACAGCCACCGGCAAAGCTGTCGACACGGCCCCGCTGAATTCCGGAACGGCGGCTGATTGAAAATGAGCTTCCTCCATAAACTCGGCCTGGGAACGGGAAACGGCTCGAGCCGCGGCATTTCCCTTCCGCTGCATTCAAACTCGCGTTCGCGCACTCCCGCTATGCCGATGTCCACCGGCGGCGCTGCTCGTGCACCGGAATCGCCTGAGTCCACGCGGGTTTCGAATGGCTTGAAAGAATTCTTGTGGAATCTCGACGGGCTCGGCCGAGGCACGCTGCTTGATCTGGGGCCCGCTTGGCAGACCACCTTGAGTTTCTTTATTGAGCGCGGCTTTCGCGTTTCGTCGGAAGATTTTCTGCGCGGATGGAAGGCATTCCTTACCGATGAAGAGAAGCGGCTGCGCGAGGACGCCAGTGCTTGTGAGACTCTGGACATGACGCCGAGCGGACGTGCGGCGCGCTTCCTGGCCGAAAACCTGCAATACCCGCGGGCCGCGTTCGACGCCGTGCTCTTGTGGGACTTGGTGGACTATCTCGAGCCGATGCTGGTGAAGCAGATGGTGGCAAGTCTTACGGAACTGCTGCGGCCGGGCGGCGTGATTCTGGCGATGTTTCATAGCAAGAAGCCGGAAGGATTTCAGCGCTATCGAGTGGCGGATTCCAACACGTTGCAGGTGGTTGGCACTCCGATCATCTGCCCGCCGCAAAGGGTTTATCAGAACCGCGAGATTCAGGACCTCTTTTCACGCTTCCGGACGATGAAATCTTTCGTTGGCCGCGACCAGTTGCGGGAAACTCTCTTCATTAAATAGTTGTTCTATCTTTTGTCTCCCATTCACCGGGCGCTGTGGAAATCGTGTGTTCACCCTCTCTTCGCTTGCATTCGACGAATTCGAGGAGTACAAGCAAAACGTGAGCTCAAGGAGCTCCGGAGGGACAATGACTCCACCGGGCTTAGAGCTGCACCAAAGCTGATCACACCGCTCTTGCGGTGCGCGTCGCTCGTGAAACATACGTGCTTCTAGCGCGCTTCCGAGACGACACAGTAAAAAAGCAAAAGGGGGAGCCGCCCGGCTCCCCCTTTTTGTTCTCCGCGCGGATTTTTTCGAATCAGTGTTTCTCCGAAGCCTTGTGATGGTGGCGGTGATGCTTGCTGTTGCTGTGCCTGCGGTGGTGGCGGTCGTGCGAGGATGCTGGATTGGCCCCCTGCGCCTGATTAGAACTCGCGCTATTCTGCGATGCCGACTGCATGGCCGATCCCCGTTGAGCGGAGATAAAAAGCGCCGGCGCCGATGCTAACAAGAGAAATCCAACGATACGTTTCAAGGCAATTCTCCCTAGTGAAATCCCCTGTGAAACTATTGAATCACAGGTTGCCGAGAATGTCTCCGGAAAATGTTTCCTCAACTGTTGATGGAATAAAGGCGTGCGGCAATTCAGTTTTTCCGCGGGAGTTTCCCGAAAGGCGAGAGGGGGTTGCGCCGTGGAGCGAGTCCCATGCGAGAGCAGGACTAACTGCCGAATTTGAATTGTTCGAGCCACTGGATGGCTTCGCGTTGGTTGGCGATGATCTGCGCCTGCCAGACCAGCGCGATGGACATGCAGCTCATGGAGATGACACAAAGGATCAGAACAAGGCCGATGCTGGATTCCTTGGCGGGAAGGTGGAACACGCTCTTGAGCCAAGCCATGGTAAGGGGTCTCCTAGTACTCGGTTCAGCTTGCCTGACCTTTGTTTCATGAATCCGAGTCGGCAGCGCCGGGGGGCGTAGCGATTGCCGGATAGAGTTAGGGCAATCCAGGGGCCAAGATTTCGCGGGAGTGTTAACCCGCTTATCCTACGGAAAATAGATGGTTTGTGTAACAACCCAGAGAAAACGGAGATTCAATAGGAGTGGGTGGTGTGTAAATCGACGCGCTTTTGCGCAACATTTTTCCCCACGCTTCTAATTTTTTCCGGCGACAGCCGAGAGCAAGCATTCCCAAAGGTCCGGGGCACGCAGTGGGAGATGCTGGGCATGAGGCTTGTCGGTCTGGTCGAGGGAAGCGCCTCCGGCCTTGTGGTCCGCCAGCACGATGGTGCGTTCGCAATAAGGGAAGAGCCCGGCAGCCATGTCGCTTGTGGCGATCCCAAGAGTGTGGGCATGGTAGCGAAGCGCCCGGTCGTAAAGCTTGGAGAGTTCCCGGATGCATCGCTGAACGCTGGCACCGATCGCGGCGGACCAGAGAACGCCATGTTGGCGGAATTGCAGGTTGCGGTTGTGCCCCTCCGCCAGAAACTTCGCGACTTCCTCATCCGAGGCGCCAGCAAAGAAAAAGATTTCGTCGAAATCGCGTTGACGGGCAAGTTCGGCTTCGCGTTGCGGCAGGCCCGTGTTTTGCGCCAGCTCTCGAGGGGATAGCGAGCGCAGGGTTACAACTGGCACGCCGACGTCTTGAGACAGGGATTGCAGTGCGTCAGCGGCGGCGGGCAGTGCTTCCGCGATGGGAATGCACGTAAAGCGGCCTAGTCGCACGGTGGCGGCTTTCTTGATGCCGGAAGCATCGGACACCGGAGTTAGGTGGAAATAGCCCTCCGGAAGATACACCGCGCAGCCGTCTTCGGCGATGAAGGGCTGGGTGTGGCCATGTTTACGGCGGGCATCATCGAACTGGAGGCGAGAGCGGCTGGTCAGCCAAACGGCGGGAATGGCCTCGTGATCGAGGGTCGCGGTGAATTCATCGAGGCCATGCAAGCTGTTTCCCCGCAAAGGGATCAGCGAATCGACCGCGATGTAGAGGACATTGGATGTTTGGCGCAAGCAGGCTCCGAAGTGGCGAGCACCATTCTATCGGAATATGGGAACGCGCATGGCTCGGGAAAACAAAAAGGCGGGCAGATCGCTCTGCCCGCCTGAGGGTGCACCCGGCAGACTCCGCCGGGGCTTCGTTCAGATAATTAGCTGCCAGACTTGGTGGTCGCGGCGGCCGTTTGCGAGTTCGCCTTCGGGATGCTGACGTATCCGCTGATGGTGTTCTTGCCCACCTTGTTGATGACGATTTCTTCCGGAATATGGGTGCCGGCCGTGTAGAAGAAGATCGGCTCATTCATGGCGCGGTTCTTCTTTTCAAACTGCTTGTCTTCCACGGTCATGGCGGCGCTGAACTGATTGCGCTTCTCGTTGACGCCCTTCAGTTCGACGGTGATGTTGCCCACCTTTTGCGGCTTGTTCTTGCCGGCGATGGTGAATTCAACGTAATCGCGTTCGCCAAGGCGGCGCAGCTGGTCGATTTCGTCATGATTGCGCGCGATGAGTGTGCCCATCTCGCTGCGAGCCATTTTCAGGTCCTCGCGGGTGGCATCCAGGTCGGTCTTGACGCCGACGACCTTGGTGTCCACGGTTTTAACGTCATCGCTGGTGGCCTTGGTCGCAAGCTCCGAATGGACGGAGGTGTCGAGCTCGGCTACCTTTTGGACCGTAGCATCGTTAAGCTTGGCTGCTTCCTCGCGAGCCTTCTTGAGCTGCCCTTGGGTAATCTTCAGTTTGCCAGTGACAACTTTCAGGTCGCCCTGGACATCCGTGCTGGCCTTTTCGTCTTGAGCCAAGCGGTCCTTCAGGGAAGACATGTCTTGCTGTACGGCCTGCTGGGCAGTCTTTAACTGAGTCGCAACGGACTGTTGCGTGGCGTCCAGTTTCGAAGATGCATTCCAGCCAAATGCCAGTCCACCGATGGCGATCAGGCCCAGAACGATAACCGCAGGCAGTGTCCAAGCTGGTGATTCTGTGCGCGTTTCCAAAATTCTTTCGTCCGACATAGTCAATATCTCTCCTATCCCCTGCTTTGGGGAATTGCCGTTTTGATCGGCCTGTAACAAAGAGGTTGCATCCGGGAAGCCAAAGAAGGAAAAGGGTGGCCGGCTGTAAGTATCGGAGGAATGGACGGTTGCGGCGGTAAAAAAAGGATGAGGCAGTACTAGTCCTAGCAAAGTTTACGCGAAGAGAGAGCGAACAGCGGATTTTTTGCTTGGCACGGAATTAGTCGAATTGAATTCCGAGAGCTCGCAGGTCGTTTTGGAGCTGTTCGGGCGATTGGAATACCACCCCGGTCATGCCAAGCCGCTGAGCGGCCTCGGCATAGGCGGCAACATCGTCAATATAGACGGCTTCCTGTGCACGCACTTTGCAGGCTTTGAGGGCTTCCCGGTAGATAAGCGGGTCCGGCTTGCTTGCGCCCACGCGGTAGGAATAGATCCTCTGGGGAAAAAAACTGAAGAAGGCGTAGCTTCCCTCGGCGTGGGCCATGTGGAGAGGATCGGTATTGGAAAGCAGGGCGAGGCGGTAGTTCTTGGAGAGTCTCTCGAAGAACGAATCCGCATGAATTGGGTTTGGATCGAGCGCGCGATTCCAGATTTCGCTGAACTGCTCGAAGCTCAGCGATGCACCCAGCCGCTTGTTTAGATTGAGATGCCAGTCCCGGGGCGAAATGCGTCCTTCTTGCCAATCAGCCATACGGGGGTCCTTTTCGATCGCGGACCACACCTCTTGAGGCGTTAGGGAAATACCGGAAGCCAGCCCGTCCATGGCGCGGGAGACATTCACGCGGATCAGCACCCGGCCAATATCGAAAATGACGGCGCGGAACTTGGCGTCAGGCACGGCCTACTTTTCCTCGGCCGTCGGTGCTGCGGCGCCGCCTTTAGCGCGCAATAGGCTGACTATCACAGGCAAGACCGATACTAGGATGACCACCGCAATCACGTAGTGGATGCGTTGGGCGATGTTGGGGACCGAGTGCCCCAGCACATAACCACCTAGGATCATCGTGCCGACCCACAAAATGCCACCACCGATGTCGAAGGCAAGGTAGCGGCCATACGGCATCATGGCTGCGCCGGCAACGGGCGGACAAAACGTTCGAACAATGGGAACGAAACGCGCGAGAATGACTGCCCTTCCGCCATATTTTTGATAAAAATCATGAGCTCGCTGCAGATGGCTTCTCTTGAAAAAGAAGGAGTCTTCGCGCCTGTAGAGGGCTGCGCCCGCTGAACGGCCAATCCAGTAGCCAATCTGGTCGCCCACGATGGCGCACAGCATGACGGGGAGAAGCAGCCATTTCAGAGGAATCCCATTTGGCAATGCGGCAAAAACGCCGGCCGTGACCAGCAAAGAGTCACCCGGAAGAAAAAATCCCACAAAAAAACCAGTTTCTATAAAGACAATGACACAGATGAACTGAGCACCGCCCGCGCGGATTAGTTCCTGAAGTCCTTCCGGGTTGTATAGAGAGTGGAAGAAGTGAAAGATGGCGTCGAGCACTCGGCGTTGTTCCTCGCAGCGGATGGATAGTCTGAATTTCTGACCGGCACCGGAACGAGCGCGCGCGAGCGCAAGTTCGTAAAAGCACCCAGACCTATACGGTAGCAGAAAACGCCAACATCCTCCCCACATTCATGCCATAGCAGCAGCGGCACGGTAAAAGCCGCAAGCCAGATGTAGATGCGAGTCATCAGTGTGCCTCCGCTAGCCAGAGATAACTTTTGTCTTCCGCTTCCAGCCTTGCCTGGAGAAGCTCAGCGGAGTCTTCCTTCTGTCCCAAAAGTTTTTCAATGCGTTGGAGAGCGCGACGGGCCGCTGCAGCGCCGGCAGCAATGGCTTCGTCGGCGCGGTCAAAGTCATCCCAGGCGAGGGATTGCACATCGGGCCGAAGCACGAGATCGGCGTCGCGTTCCCAGAGTTCCAGTTGATGTTTTTGGGCCGCGTTTACTGCCCGGCTCACCACCTGGAAAATGTTCGTTGGAGCGCCCCGGTGGCCGTCCTGCATGCCTACGGAGACGCCGACGACTATGCCAGCGCCAAGTTCCCGGGCGGCGTGCGTCGGAACAGGTGCGACAAGACCGCCGTCGGCCAGACACCGCGTGCCGATCTCCACCGGTTCGAACAAACCGGGGAAAGCGCAGCTCGCCCGGATGGCGTCCACCAGATTGCCTTGCGTGAATACCACGGGCTCGCCGGAGGTGAGGTCCGTAGCCACCACCGCTAAGGGGATGCGGAGGTCTTCAAAGTCGCGCGATTCGAAGACGCGCTCGATCAAGGTCGCAAGCCGGTGATTGCTTGCCAAGCCGAGGCGAGAGACACGCCAGCGGGCAATGTCCCGGAAGCGCAGCGTGCGGCAAGTCTCAATAATACGATCAAGAGGAGCGCCACTGGCATAGGCGGCGCCCAGGATGCTACCCACGCTCGTTCCCGCGATGTGAGAGATGGGGATGTGGTTCTGTTCGAGCACTTGCAGTACGCCGAGATGCGCGAAGCCGCGCGCGAAACCTCCGCCCAGAGCGAGGCCGATGCCTGCCCGGCTGGGCATGGCGGCTGCACCATCGTCCAGGGCCTTGCTCGAAGGGTGCCCGTGCCTCGTCATGACCGCAGTTTCGCAGCATGAACATCTTCTACCTATGGGCCGCACGTCCTTTTAGAGGGGTACTTCTGTACTGCGATGGAAACTGCGCACAGATTGATGTCCGACGCTTCGACAGTACCTTCTTACTAGTCCGGTACCCTCTCTGTACCATTGTGAGCAGCGCTGCGCTGCGCGATTCTCTCTCCCGTCAGGCTGAATCACTCAGGGGGCCAAGGGTGGACAAAGCTTTCAAGGCTTGGATCGGGCAGCCGGTGGTCCTGCAAGTGGCGCTGGGAGACATCAAGGTGCCGCTGCGCGGGAAACTTCTGAAGGATGGCGAAGAAACCATACGGATGCGCATCGGTGATGGCTGGGACGTGGACATCTACAAGACCATGATTCTAGCGGTTGAAGAAGACTCGATGGTTCTACTTCCTGCGTGAGAGGGATCGCCATGAAGACACAAGAACTCAAGTATGTAACCCGGCGCCGCGCGGCGGTGCTTTTGGGACTATCCGAAATGGAATTGAGCCGCATCTCGAGCGAATCGGGATTCGGACACAAAGAAGTCGCAGGCGAGCACGAAGAGACGTATTTCACGTACGAAGAACTGCGACAGATCTGCATGCTGGCAGTGCACCAGGTGAACTAGTCTAATTTAGACTAGTTGGAACTAGTCTAAATTAGACTAGTTTGCAGGAGTCTAAAAACGAGTTTCCTCCGGCCCCCCTCAGCAACACCCCCACCCCGGGTCGCTCCCCCCAGCGATCCGGGGTTTTTCTTTTGATGGAAGACTCTGCTAGAGCCCTCTAAGACACTTGAACCGGTCCAGAAATCCTTTGACAGACGGAGTCCGCGCGAAGAGACTTAGCGCCGCACAGGGGGACGTCGAGCTAATGTCACGCTCAATCGTTCGTAGATGGTGGAAGTGGGGAGCGGCAGTGGTGCTAGTTGGTTCCGCCGTGTGGATGTTTGCGCGGAGCGGTGCGAGCAATGCCGCGGAAGCGTATGACTTGGTCATCGCCAATGGGCGAGTAATGGATCCGGAATCAGGGCTGGACGCCGTGCGAAGCGTGGGGATTCGCGGCGGGAAAATCGCTGCGATTTCGACTAGTCCTCTCGCAGGGAAGCAGACGATCGATGCAAAGGGACTCGTGGTTGCTCCGGGGTTCATTGATCTCCACGAGCACGGGCAGGAGCCGAGGAATTACCAATTCCAGGCACACGATGGTTTGACAACATCGCTGGAACTTGAGGCCGGAACCGACGATGTGGACAGATGGTATGCGGCCCGGGAAGGGAAATCCTTAATTAATTACGGGGTGAGCATCGGCCACATTCCGGTGCGCAACAGGATTCTCACGAAGACCAGTTCCGAGAATGGGCTTGGAGGAAAGGCGAGTGCAGAGGAGATGACCGCGCGAGATGCTGCCGCTCATCGCGAGGCGACTCCGGAAGAACGCGCTCAAATAAAGGAAGCGCTTGAACAAGGTTTCCGCAGCGGTGCGCTTGCGGAAGGGATGGGAATCAATTACACACCGGGCGCATCGCATTGGGAAATCGTGGAAGCGTTTCGCGCGGCAGCAAAGTACAGCGCCTCCGTGCACGTGCACCTTCGTTATGCCGGAGGGAAAGAACCAGAGACGGGTTTGAGTGCATTGGAAGAGGTTGTTGCCGCCGCGGCTGCCACCGGGGCTCCGCTCCATGTTGTCCATATCACTAGCATGGGACTTAAATACACGCCCCAGCTTATCGCTATGATCGAAGGCGCAAGAAAAAGTGGCCTCGACGTGACCACGGAATGCTATCCCTACACCGCGGGCAGCACTTACCTGCAATCCGCGGTGTTCGATCCGGGCTGGCAAGAGAAACTGCAAATCAGCTTTCATGAGTTGCAGTGGGCGGATACGGGCGAGCGCTTGACCGCGGAAACATTCGAGAAGTATCGAAAGCAAGGGGGGATTGTCGTCATCCACTCCATCCCGGAGGAGGCCGCGCGCACCGCGGTGGCGGATCCCATCGTGATGATCGCCAGCGACGGCATGCCCATCACGGGCGCCAAGGTTCATCCGCGAGGGCAAGGAACCTTCTCGCGTGTGCTCGGGCATTACGTGCGCGAAGAGAAGGCGCTGGATTTGATGACTGCGCTGCGCAAGATGACGCTGATGCCGGCACAGCGGCTGGAAAAGCGCGCGCCGATGTTCAAGGACAAAGGACGAATTCGCGTCGGCGCGGACGCGGACATTACGGTGTTCGACGCGAATCGCGTGATCGACAAAGCAACGTATGAAAACCCTCTGGAATACTCCGAGGGAATTCAGTTTGTGCTTGTTAACGGCGTGCCCGTCGTAAAGGACGGGCAACTCGTGAGCGGAGCTTTCCCGGGCCGGGCCGCGCGAGCGCCGATTACGCCATGACCTGCTTTCATGCCGCTCCGCGCTACCATGACGCTGTGCAGCAACCCCAAAAGACCATGATGCCAAGGGCTCGGAAGTGCTATATAGTACAGCGCGCGACCGCCTTCTTGAGAAAGGACTCACTTTGACACTCGCCGCCTCCGATTGGGCCGCTATCGTCGGGTATCTGCTGATCACTTTATTTCTCGGCTTGTACTTCCGCGGCCGCTCCGGCAAAAGCACGGAAGATTATTTCGTGTCGGGCCGGAATGTTTCCTGGTGGCTGGCGGGAACCTCCATGGTTGCTACCACTTTCGCGGCGGACACGCCCCTGGTGGTTACTGGCCTGGTGTACGCCAACGGGGTCGCCGGCAACTGGCTGTGGTGGAGTTTCTTGCCCTCGGGAATGATGACCGTGTTCCTTTTTGCGCGATTGTGGCGGCGCTCCGGACTCATTACCGACGTGCAATTCGCGGAGATGCGTTACTCTGGCAAACCTGCGGCCTTCCTCCGTGGTTTCCGCGCCGTGTACCTGGGCTTGCTCATGAACTGCCTCATTCTTGGCTGGGTCACCAAGGCCATGGTCAACATCATCAGCACGTCGATGGGCATCAGTGATTTTAAAGCCCTCATGATTTGCGTCTTCTTTCTCATGCCGTTCACGGGCATATATGTTTCGCTCGGTGGTTTGTGGGGCGTTCTCTGGACCGACCTATTTCAATTCGTATTGAAAATGGCTATCGTCATTTCGGTTGCATGGTTCGGCGTTCGCGCCGTCGGCGGAATGCCCCAGCTTTTGGCGAAGCTCGCGGAACGCCGCGCGGCTCTCGGGTCAGGCGCCAGCGATATTACCGCTCTCCTGCCTGATTTTTCGCGAGGGTTTGCCAGCGAAGCTGTGTGGACGCTGCCGGTGATTACATTCGTTGTGCATCTTACGGTGCAATGGTGGGCGTTCTGGTATCCGGGCGCGGAACCGGGCGGCGGCGGCTACATCGCGCAGCGCATCTTCAGTGCAAAAGATGAACGCAACGGTTTGCTCTCCGTCCTGTGGTTCAACCTGGCGCACTACGCGCTCCGCCCCTGGCCTTGGATTCTCACCGCTCTTGTCGCCGTTGTTTTGTATCCGAATCTGGCACAGCCGGAACGCGGTTTTATGCTGGTGGCCATTCACCAGACTCCGCACGCCCTCCTGGGGATTCTACTAGCTGGATTCATGGCTGCTTTCATGTCCACGGTGGCCACGCAGCTCAACTGGGGTAGTTCCTACTTGATCGAGGATTTCTACCGCCGCTTCCTGAAGAAAGAGGGAAGTGAAGCGCATTTCGTGAATGCATCGCGGCTGGCGACGGCGTTTCTGGTATTGGCGGCGGCCGCGGTGGCATGGCAACTGACATCCGTTTCCTCTGGCTGGAAGATCGTACTCGAGTTGGGAGCAGGGACTGGCGGCGTGTATCTACTGCGTTGGTATTGGTGGCGGGTGAACGCCTGGAGCGAAATCTCGGCCATGACCGCCGCGCTGGTGACGACGCTGGCGCTGCACTCCAGCGCGTTGTGGAACTCCATCGCCGGAAGACCGCAACCATTCAGCGGCTCCGACCCCGTCATTTTCGCAAAAACCACGCTCTGCACCACGGGAATTACGACCCTCGTGTGGGTAGCCGTTACGTTCCTTACTGCGGCCGAGCCTAACGACACGCTCATCAAGTTTTACACCAAGGTCCGTCCGCAGATCACCGGCTGGCAACCGGTTGCGAAGCTGGCCGGCGACGTTCCGGTCACACGAGACCTGGGCAGAAATCTTCTCAGCTGGATCCTAGGTTGTGTGCTCATTTATTCCGCCCTCTTCAGCATTGGGAAACTCTGTTTTGGTTTTTATACAGAGGGCCTGCTTCTCGCCGTACTAGCGATCGCTTCTGCGCTCGCCATCTCGCGCCTGATGCCTAAGCCGGCAGAGTGGCTAGCCAACTGAAATGACGGACGCGGCGCAGCCTGCTCGTTCTGGCACCCATCACGCCGTGCTCGCTGGGTTTCTCGGCTGGACGCTCGATGCCTTCGATTTCTTCATTGTCGTTTTTCTTTTTGATACGCTTGCGCATCAATTTGGCGTAACCAAGAAAGAAATCGTTCTCACCACGACTGCGACGCTCGCCATGCGGCCGATCGGAGCGTTGCTGTTCGGATTGCTCGCCGATCGCTATGGGCGGCGCATTCCGCTCATGGCCAACGTGATCTATTTTTCGATCATCGAGCTTTTGTGCGGCTTTTCACCCAACTTCACCGTGTTCATTATCCTGCGCGCGCTTTTCGGCATCGGCATGGGTGGCGAATGGGGCGTCGGCGCTTCCCTAGTCATGGAAGCGGCGCCGGTTCGCTGGCGGGGAATCCTTAGCGGCATCTTGCAGAGCGGCTATTCCATCGGCTATCTGCTTGCGGCCATCGCCGCAAGGTTTCTCCTGCCTGTGTGGGGATGGCGCCCCATGTTCTGGATCGGCGCTCTGCCTGCGCTGCTCGCACTCTACATTCGGACGAAAGTTCCGGAGTCGGAGGCGTGGAAGCAGCATCGCGTGGCCAGCACGGGACAAGTTCTGCGCATCGTCGCGGGTGAGTGGAAACGCTTCGCTTATCTCGTCGTGCTCATGACTTTCATGATGTTCTTCTCCCATGGAACGCAGGATCTTTATCCGGACTTCCTGAAAGAAGTTCACAAGTTATCGGGCGTGATGGTGGCGAACATCGCGATGATTTACAACGTGGGAGCCGTGGTTGGCGCAATTATCTTTGGCCACATTTCGCAGGTAGCCGGGCGGCGCAAAGGCATGGTTGCGGCCCTGGGCTTATCCCTCTTGATGATTCCGCTATGGGCATTTGGCGGAGGACTCGTGACGATTATCACTGCTTCCTTCCTGATGCAGGTGGGCGTTCAAGGCGCCTGGGGTATCGTTCCCGTGCACTTGAGCGAACTCTCCGCCGACGCCGCGCGCGGTTTGATGCCCGGCCTCGCCTATCAGCTGGGGATTTTGCTGGCCTCGCCCACGAATTCCGTTCAGTACGCCCTTCATACGCGTTTCGGCTATCAATGGGCCATGGCTGGCTTTGAGGTGGTGACCATTCTGACGCTGGCGGCCCTGCTCTGGCGCGGCTCCGAATCGCACAGCCGGAGTTTCGTACGCAGCACAAGCTTGTGATAATATTTATTCACAGTGCGCCTGTAGCTCAGTTGGATAGAGCGTCTGGCTACGAACCAGAAGGTCGGGAGTTCGAGTCCCCCCAGGCGCACCATTTTCACAGATGAATCTTGGAGAACCACGCCCGTAGCCCAGTTGGATAGAGTCCGCCTGCGGCGGAAACCAGAAGGTCGGGAGTTCGAGTCCCCCCAGGCGCACCATTTTCACAGATGTTTTTTGTCTACGTACTATTGAACCGAAACAGTGGTCGCCGCTACACGGGCTACACCTCCGATTTGACGCAACGGTTAGGCCAGCACAATCACGGAATCACAAAATCCACGAAAAATCGTGGCTGCTGGGAGATTCTCTACCAGGAAGAATTCTCCTCACGACCGGAGGCAATGAAGCGTGAAAAGTTCCTGAAATCCGGGAAAGGCCGCGAAGAATTGTCACGAATCTTGGAGAACCGCGCCCGTAGCTCAGTTGGATAGCGTCCGCCTGCGGCGGAAACCAGAAGGTCGGGAGTTCGAGTCCCCCCAGGCGCACCACTTTTTTCGCCGTCTCTTTTGAAGGACTTCCGGCCCCACCCATATCACTTTTCGAACTTGTCCGGTCAGCGCATTTACTGGGACGTGAGGATTAGTTCCGGCTTGCCCGTAACTCAGCACCCAACCGCTAGCGGATGGCGACTTGATTCACTTGCATGAGACACCGGCAGCAGAGCCAGATCCCAGTCTGCAATCGCGTTGGTTGCATCGTCTCAACCGTCAGTGATAAGTTTTGAACTATGGGCTCGGCGCCGACCATCACGATCTATGTCCCGGGTCCGCTTCGCACCTACTGCGCTGGCGCAACGGAACTCTCGATGTCGGCACACACGGTGCGCGCCGCACTTGAGGACCTCGAGCGAAGCCAGTCGGATTTGTATCGCAATGTCTGTGACGAAACGGGTGCGCTACGCCGGCACCTGAATGTGTTTGTGAACTCGGACAATGTGCGCGATCTCAACGGTGTCGACACGACTTTGGCGCCAGGGGACGTGGTCACAATCCTGCCGGCGGTTTCAGGAGGCTAAAGATGGCGGATCGAATCATTCTCACCATTGGCACCAAGAAGGGTGTGTTTGTCGCGGATGCCGCGAAGCCGAGGCGCAGCTTCGCTCTGCGCGGGCCGTTCGGCCCGGGCATCCCCGTATACGCGACGCTGATCGACACGCGCGGAACACCACGCCTCTATGCTTCCAGCTGCAATCCGTTCTTCGGCATGAAAGTGTTGCGTTCGACGGACATGGGGAAAAGCTTCAGTGAGACGAAATCGGCGCCAGCATTCCCCAAAGACGACGGCCGCGCGCTCGCCAACATCTGGTCACTTGAGGCCGGTGGTGACAAGAAAGACCTATGGTGCGGGGTGGAGCCGGCATCCTTGTTCAGGAGCCGCGACGGTGGCGATTCGTGGGACATGGTGCCGGGGATTAGCAACCACGATCACGCGCGCAAGTGGCAACCTGGCAATGGCGGGCTCTGCATGCACACGATCATTCGCGACGGGAATCGCGTGCACTTGGGCATCTCAACGGGCGGCCACTATTTGAGTGAGGACGGTGGCGAAACATTCAGGGCGTCCAATCAAGGCGTCGGCGCCGGCTTCGCGCCCGACCCTTATCCCGAGTTCGGTCAGTGCGTTCACAAGATCGCGCGGCACGAGAACGCGCCTGGCCGGCTCTACATGCAGAACCACGGCGGATGGGCTGATTGGACGGGGCCTGGCGGGCCCCGGCCGGACATTGGCGTACTACGCAGCGACGACTATGGCCACTCGTGGCGGTCGATCGCTAAGGGATTGCCGTCGGACTTCGGATTTCCTATCGTGGTCCACCCGCATGGCGCCGATACGGTGTACGTCATGCCACTTGAGGGGCCGACGCGCACCTGTCCTGGCGCCGCGCCAGCAGTGTGGCGCAGCGAAAATGGCGGCGAGTCATGGAGCCGGCTCGCGCGTGGGTTGCCGAGGAAGCAAAGCTACTTCACCGTCCTGCGCGACGCGATGGACATCGATCGGCTCAAGTCACCCGCACTTTACTTTGGCACGACGACCGGTCAGCTGTGGATCGGGAGGGATGGTGGTGAGCAGTGGGACTGCCTGTTCGATTCGCTGCCGCCGATCCACAACGTCAAGGTCGCGGTCGTGTGACGCTAGCGAAGACTTTCTCTAGTCACTAGGATGCATAACGCGCCGCCTCCGACGAGAACATAAATCCCGTCATGAGTCAGCAGGCGCAGGTTTTGCTACAGCACGTCAGTCCGCAACAAGCTTTTCGTGGTTTCCCGCTGCTCCCCGCGTATTCCGCACGGGTCCCGTGGATTCGCGTACCACTAGTTCCGGCTCGATCACGATCTCGCGCCCGGTCAACTGCTCTTTCTCTGGATCGGGCACCAGACTCTGGAAGATAATTTGCCCGATCTGCTCGCGCGGAATATGCGCTGTAGTTAGCGCGGGAGAGCAGAATTCGGCGAGCTTGATGTTGTCAAAACCTGTTACGGAGATTTCTTGCGGGACGCGAATGCCTTGCTCGCGCAGTTCCCGCAGCACTCCTACGGCCATGAAATCGTTTACGCAGATAATCGCGGTCGGATGGAAGCCCGAACCAAGCAACTCGCGAGCCGCCTCGCGTCCGCCTTCCAGTCCGTCCGTTCCGGCAACAATGCGTGCTTCGGCGCTCGGCGAACATTGCGCCACGGAGTCCAAGAAAGTCTTCCTGCGCTCGTTGAGCGGTCCCAACGTAGAGTGATGGCCAACGAACGCCATTCGGGTGTGTCCCAGCGAGTAGAGATACTCCACAATCTTTTTCATTCCTTTGCGGTAGTCCACGCGCACGGTGGTGATATTTTTTCTCGGAGTCCCCACATCGTAAAACACGATGGGGATTCTGCTGTCGGTCAGGACCTGCACGAGATCGGCATCCATCTCCGAGACAATCGCCGCAAGCCCGGCAACGCGCCAGCCGATCATCAGCCGCGCGCTCGATAACAGCTGCTCGGAACGATAGTCGGTGTTCGCGACGACGACTTCATATCCTTGCGCGTGCGCGGCCGACTCCAGCGCCCGAAAAATGTCGAAGAAAAAGGGGTTCTCCATATTCGAGATTAGAATTCCCAGGGTGCGGCTCTTGCCCCGGGCTAGGGAACGAGCATGCAGGTTGGGGTGATAGTTTAAATCCTGCGCTGCTTTCAGGACGCGGGCGCGCGTCGAGCTCTTAACCACGTCCAGGTCATTCAGCACACGGGAAACAGTTGCGGTAGACACCCCGGCTTTCTTGGCAACCGCATTCAAATTCATCAGTTCCCCTGGTTTGTTTTGCATGGTCGCTTTGGAGTGCCTGCCGCCGTGCATTCTAATGCACTGTAAACGCTTGCTCAAGCTGAGGTTGGCGCGACGCTGACGGTACCGTCCGGCGAAATTTATGCCGGTCCCCCAATTCCCCTTGACAACAGCCCGAGGTGGGAAATACTGTCCGAATGCAAGCGTTTACAGCTTCGCGGCGTGACACTTCGCCAACAGGCATTTATTCTTTCGCTGCAAGCACTCCATGAGTTGTTTTCGGCCGGGTGTTTAGGGCCTTAAAGCAGGTTCTCAAAGCGGATCTTCAGCGTATTCACACCTAGAGGCTCTATTCAGGGGAAGAAGGTTTATGAGCGAATCGGCGAAACGGCAAATGACACTCGGCATGATTGTAGGGAATCGCGGCTTCTTCCCGGATCACCTGGCTCGCTCCGGGCACCAGGAAATGCGGGCCGCGCTGGAGTCCGCGGGAGTGAAGGTGGTGGCGCTCACGGAAGGGGAATCAAAGTTTGGCGCCGTGGAAACGCGTCAGGAGGCGCGGCGCTGCGCCGACCTGTTCAAGCACCATCGCGAAGCCATCGACGGCATCGTCGTCACCCTCCCCAATTTCGGCGACGAGCGGGCCATCGCCGACACTCTTCGTATGGCTGGGCTCGCCGTGCCCGTTCTGGTGCAGGCCACCCCCGACACGCCGAGCCACATGTCCATCCGCGATCGCCGCGACAGTTTTTGCGGCAAGATGTCGGCCTGCAACAATCTTTCGCAATACGGCATCCCCTATTCGCTGACGACGCTCCACACCGAGCTTCCGCAATCGCCGGAGTTCCGCCGCGATGTGGAATGGTTCCTCAGCGTGTGCCGCGTCGTGAAGGGGCTGCGCCGCTTGCGCGTCGGCGCGATTGGCGCCCGTCCCACTGCCTTCAACACCGTGCGCTATAGCGAAAAAATCCTTGAAGCCAGCGGCATCTCTGTCGAGACCCTCGACCTCTCCGAAGTCCTCGGGCGCATCGCCCGCATGAAAGACGACGACCCCGTCGCTCAGCAAAAACTCCAATCTATCCGGAAGTATGTTTCCACGCAGAGCATTCCGGACGCCGCCCTCCTCAAAATGTCCAAGCTTGGCGCCGTCATCGATGGCTGGATGCGCGACACCGAAGTCGCCATCAGCGCCATTCAATGCTGGACCTCGCTCGAAGAATATTTCGGCGTCGTGCCCTGCACGGTGATGAGTATGATGAGCAACGAAGGCATGTCCAGCGCCTGCGAAGTCGATATCGCCGGCGTAGTCGGCATGCATGCGCTGCAACTGGCCTCTGAAACTCCCAGCGCTCTGCTCGACTGGAATAACAACTACGCGGACGATCCCGACAAGGCCGTTTGTTTTCATTGCAGCAATCTTCCCAAGCACTTTTTCCAGGATGTCCGCATGGATTTCCAGGAAATCATCGCCGGCACGGTCGGCAAGGAAAACACGTTTGGCACCTGTGTGGGAAGAGTGAAAGCGGGTCCGATGAGTTTTGCGCGCTTTTCGACGGACGATCGGGAAGGGAAGATCCGCGGCTACGTGGGCGAGGGCGCCTTCACCGACGATTCACTGGAAACTTTCGGCGGCGCCGGCGTAGTGCGCATCCCTCATTTGCAGAAACTTTTGCGCTATATCTGCGAGCGCGGCTTCGAGCATCACGTGGCGGCTAACTTTTCAACGGTTGCGTCGGCAGTCCACGAAGCCGCCACGCGCTACTTGGGTTGGGACATGCACTGGCACCGGTCCTGAGAAAGTTGGCTGACGCGGAAACCACGCTTTCCGCTATTCAATACCGAGCTGGTGCTGCATCTGCTCCAGCGTGACTCCCTTGGTTTCCGGGAACACCAACAGCACCACGAAGAATTGCACTACCATCATGGCGGAAAACAGCACGAAGGGGTACGCGCCGGAAGATTTTGCCAGTTGCGGAAACGTGTAGGCAATCAGGGCATTCATGATCCAGTGCGAAGAACTCCCCAGCGCCTGGCCCTTCGCGCGCACCCGCGTGGGAAAAATTTCGCTGATGTAGACCCAGATCACCGCTCCCTGTGAGATGGCAAAGAAGGCGATGTATCCAACCAACAGCCACAGCAGCAAGCTCCGGTGACTCTGAGTAAAGAACACCCAGGCCACGCCCGCCAAACACGCCGCCGTCCCCACCGATCCAATCAGTAGCAGTGTTTTCCGCCCCAGCTTGTCGATCACCGACATCGCCAGCAGCGTCGCAATCAAGTTCATGCTGCCGACAGCCACCGCTTGCAGATCCCCGGAAACCTTGCTGAATCCCGCCGCGGCAAAAATGTCATTCAAATAGTAGAGAATCGCATTGATGCCCGAGAGCTGGTTGAACATCCCGATGGTAATCGCCAGAAAAATCGGAAGCCGGTATTTCGACGTGAAGAGCGGCTCCGCCGTTTGCAGACGCTCCAAGTGGATTGAGTCGACGATCTCTTTCAGCTCGGCCTCAGGATTCTCCGCATCCATCAATTGCAGCACCGAGCGCGCTTCCGCAACGCGATTTTGCGTCACCAGCCACCGCGAGCTGGGAGGAATACCGAAGAGCATCGCGAGAAACAGAACTGCTGGAATTGCCGCGACGCCGAACTGCCAGCGCCATTCCGCCGGCCCAAGTCCCAGCCGCGCGATGCAATAGTTGGAAAAATACGCCAGCAAAATCCCGAAGACGATATTGATCTGAAAGAGTCCCACTAGCCGTCCGCGGATTTTCGCCGGCGCCAGCTCGGCGATATAAACCGGACCCAGGACGGACGATCCGCCGATGCCAAGTCCTCCTAGAAACCGGGCGGCAAGAAGGATGTACCAGTTCCAGGCGAACGCACATCCCAACGCCGATAAAACATAAAAGACGGCAAGAATGCGGAGCGTCTCACGCCCGCCCCATTTCTGTCCGGGAATTCCGGCGGACATGGCGCCGATAATCGTGCCGATCAGCGCCATGGCGACCGTTAGGCCCAGGTTGCTGGGGCTCAATGAATAGACGGCCGTAAGCGAATGCGTCGTTCCCGCGATTACAGCTGTATCGAAACCAAATAGCAGTCCGCCGAGCGCACCGACGGCCGCGGCTTTTCTCAAAGGGGCGTGCAGGTGAGCTCCTCTCCGCCGCGCGATCGCGCCAGCCGGAATCTGGAGCTTTATATCACTTTCCGCCTCAGCCCACTGACAAAATCGCAGTTACGGCCGCCTCTAATGTTGCAAGTTTCCTGGCGGGAAGGGGCAAAGCCGCCCCACGCTTCAGAAGCTAAGCCTCAGCGACATTTGAATCTGCCGCGGACTTCCGATGGTCTTATTCACGATTCCCAGTCCACTGGCTGTCGGAGAGGAATATAGACTTGAACCGTAAACCGGGAAATCGTTGAAGAACAAGTTTTGCGAGACGTTGTCGATGGGGATGTCGAAACTCGCCGTATTCGTGAGATTAAACACGTCGAAACTGAACTTGAGCGCAGCCCTTTCAGTGATCTGGGTCGTCTTCACCAGCGAGATGTCCGTCCGCTTCTGCCAGGCCTGTCTGAAAATGTTTCGTTGCCCGGTGGTGAAGTTGGTTTCATAAGTGTCTCCGGCAGGAATCGCGCCTCCCAGATCACCCGGATTCAGCAGCGGCAGAGTGAAACAAGCAGCATTTAGTGCAGGCGCACCCGGTGCAGCCCCGCTGGCCCCGGTCAAAGCCTTCGAAGGCGTACAGGTACCAAGCGGCACGATCGGATTGGTGATGCCGTCGGAGGTGCCGTAGAAAATGCTGCCCACTGCTCCGGAGTAGTCGATCACGCTGTACGGCTGCCCGCTTTGGATAATCGCAAGGCCCGCAATGGCCCAGCCATCTGCAAACCTTCCCTTGAGCGAAGTTACTTCAAAAAACTTCGGAAGTTGGTACAGATAGGTGAAATTGAGGACGTGCTTGCGGTCGAAATCCGACAAGCCGTACCCACTCCGCAGATTAGTGGGATTATTTCCGTTATAGAAGAGGCCCATGCCGCTCTGCTCATCCGTGGAGTGCGAGAAAGTGTATGAGACGCCGACTTGCAGCCCGTGGCTCAAGCGTTTTTCAACATGCGCCTGCAGCGCGTTGTAGGCCGAGATGCCGACCGCCGTGTATGACTCGGATTCCGACGAGTAGCCGATGAAAGGAACGCGGAGGTCCACGTTGCCGCCCTCGTACGTGGCGACCATGGTGCTCCCATCGGGCAGGCCCATGAATCCGCAACCTGACGCGTTGCCGCTAGCATTACATGTGGGTGTATACGCGCAAGCAGCTGGGTTCAGCGTAGGATTGCAACCCACAGGCGCGAGGATATTGTAGCCATAGGTATAATTCTGCCCGTGGATGGCGTGGCTTGGCGAAGCGATTCCAGCCTGGTTGAACGGAATAGGAATGACTTCGTGACGGCCCAGGTTGCCAACGTAGCCCACCTCGATCAATAGGTCATTTCGCGGCTGCCATTGAATATCAAGGATGTGATTGAAGGTGTACGGAAGCTTGTTTTTCCGATTGTAATCTGCAAAAGCAAATAGCTGTGAGCCGCTCTCGATGGCCGCCGCGTTGGGCAAGCTGATCGTAGCCGGATTGCCGGTAGGCGGACTCTGAAGTTTAGCGCCCCAAGGATTATTAAAAGAGCCGCCGTTTGGTTGAGTGGGATCACACGTTGGAATGAAATTCTCGTAAAAAGTCCCAATCGCCGTGCATACCTGGGAATTCACAAAGGGCGGAGACTGGTTGACCCCGAACGGCCCGCCGGGAATCACACCCGCCGCGACACCAGGAGAAAGATACGTGAAGAGTTCGCCGCGATCGTAGTACATGCCCCAGCCTGCCCGAACTACAATTTTGTTGTGAAACATATTGGGGCTCCAGGCGATACCCAGGCGGGGAGCAAGACCCCACTGCCTGCCAGTCAACGTGGAGTTGCTGACGCCCTTCGTCGGGAACTGTTTATTGTTTCCGCCGATGATTAAGCCGTTGGAGACGATCGTGTCGGTCCCAGCGTCGTAGTTGTACAGCGAAGGTTCGAAATTGTATATACGCCCATATTTTTCCGTGAGGCCTCCGTGGTCATCAAAGCGCAGGCCCGCGGTGATGCTTAGATTGGGGCGCAGCTGGAATTTATCTTGCACGTAGGCGCCGCTGTCTTTGGAGCGATAGTAGCGATTAGCATCGCCCTGGAGAAACGCAGAAGTAACAAAGCCGTTGGGACTGTAAGAAGTTTCCAGGCCTTGTAGAAATTGCGAAAAGTCCGCGAACGCCGCGACGCCCTTGTTGGTACGCTCATCGCGGGTGTTGAGCTGCGTGTAAGCAAAGCTGCCGCCAAACGTAACGGTGTGCTTCCCATGCACCCAAATAGCATTTGCCGAGGGCATGAACCGGTTTTGGAACACGCCGGTGAAGGCCCCCTGCGAATTCGCGCCGCTGCCGATATTCATACCGGCGTTGGGGACAAAACCCGTGTTGTAGGGGGCCTCATTCCCGTAGTTATCCACAATCGATATGCCAGGGAAAAAGGTGGATCCGAAAGTGTTAATGGTGGAATCCGCCGTCGAGAGTCCGGTGAGTTTCTGAACGTAGGTGCTGAATTGTTGTGGCGTAAACGGCTGGTCGATGGTGCTATAGACCTTCTCGCGGATGAAGCCGAATACTTCGGCGACGCTGAAACTCGGAGTAATTGTCTGGGTGTTGGTGATGGAAGCGACTTGGCTGCCGGCATCCAGATGCTGTGTGAATCCCGGAGAACCGGAGTAGGCGAAGGGAGCGATGCTGGGGTCGTGCTGGTAATAGTATTTCAAGGCCAGGGTGTCTTTGGAGTTGACGTTCCAGTCCACGTCGCCGACCGCCTGATTTGCCAGAAAATAGGCTGTTCCAACCGTAAAAGAGTTTTCCGGGAAGTTGATGCTGATCGGGTTGACGGCTGGATTGGTGCTGGCCGAAGGAATCAAGTATTGCCCGTTCGGAAGTTTGTAATTGAGCAGGCCGTACGCGATGGGATTGATGTCTCCTGGTGCAACTCCCACCGTGGCGTTGGTCGTAGCTGCAGCGGGGAAGTTGCCGTTCACTAGAGCGGCCAACGCGGCAGGGTCGTTGCGGATGCTATCCGTCAGTCCAGGAGGAACCGCCACGCGCGAACTGCCGATCTCTTGATCGGAATCATGAGTGTGCTGGAAGCTGACAAAAGCAAAAAGTTTGTTTTTGATGATTGGCGCGCCCAGGGTGCCGCCCGCGGTGTATCGATGAAGTTCTGGAACTTTGTCGCTTGCCGGGATGTTTGGGTCGGCATTGTAGAAAAACGGCGCCGCGTTCAGCGCATCCGTTCCACGGTGGACATAGGCGCTGCCGTGGATATCGTTCGTTCCGGAAGCCGTGCTGATGTCAATGTGCGCGCCGCTGGTGGAACCCTGCTGCGCGTCATACATGGAAGTATTTACGCGAAATTCCTGGATAGTCTCCGGAGCGGGAGTCGGTAGCGCCTGGCCGATCGCAAGATAGGGTGAAGCGGTGCTCTGGATCGGTTCCGCAGTCGTGCTGGAAAGGCTGGCTGCGCCGCCGATGCCCGTATTGTTCACAATACGGGCGGAAGACACTGAGCTGGTGCTTTTCCCATTGAACAAGTTGCTGGCGTCGACGCCGTTCATCATGAACGTGTTGCTGGTGTCGCGCTGGCCATTGGCCCAGATCGGCTGATTTCCCAATCCGTTGTTCACTCCCGTTCCGCTGGAGAGTTCCGCGTTGACGCCGGGCGAGAGAATCGCGATCCCCGTAAAACTTCCCGTCGGCAGGGGAACGGACTCGATCTGATCTTTTTCAAGGATGTACCCGTTGGTGGTGTCCACCGCGTTCATCAGCGGGCTGGCTTCCACCGTCACCGTCGTGCCTACCTGTCCGACTTTCAGCGTCGCGTTGAGCGTCGCGGTGCGGTCCGCCTGCACCACAATCGAAGGAACTTTTTGTGTTTCGAATCCGTCGTGCGTGAATGTCAGCGTGTAGCTGCCGATCGGCAAGTTCACAAAATCGTAGATGCCCCCGCTGTTAGTGCTCTGCGTCCGGCTGAGCTTGGTCTGGTCGCTCACGAGGTTCACCGTGGTGTTCGGCAAAATTCCGCCGGAAGCATCGGTGACCGTGCCGGTGATTCCGCCTAAAGTTTGCTGTGCATGAACAGGGAAGGAGAGGACCAACTGAATACAACAGCAGAGAAAGGAAGTGCCGAAAAAGACGAATAATGTGTTTCTCTTGCTCTTAGCCATTCGCAACGGCCTCCTGAATTTGTCGAGATACACTCGGCCGATTAAATCCTCCCAGGACTCTCTCGGAACTGCGATGAGTAAGGCGATTTTCCTGGCCTCGCCAAGCCCTGTGGATAGCACCCAAAATGTTGGGAACAAACTATGCCAATTCCGTTTGTAACAGTAATGAAATATTTGATTCACACTAATTTGTTTTTCTCTTCCTGTGGAAAACGTGGCGGCTCGCAGGAGCCAATACGCGCTTAGCTCTCTGTCGGCGGCGCTTCTTCTCTGCGCCTTTGTAGGAAAAACCAAAGCATCCCCGCGCAAAGGTAGGCGAGGTAAATGAACGGCAGCTTGCCGTAAGGTCCTTCCGGAACCGGATAGAGATTACCGAACAGCGCCAGCAGCATGGCTGCGAACGCCAGCCACGGAATGATCTGCGCTCCGGGACGATAGGCAGCGTGGTCCCGCAAATAGCGGGGAAGCGCCACGCACACCAAAGCATACGTCACGATGAATCCGTACGTGGCCAGCGAACCCATCCAGCCGTACACATCCAACCCGCTCGCGCCGCGAGCCGCCAAAACTGCTACCGGCGCGACCGCTGCGATACCCGTCACCATGATCGCTCGCCCAGGAGTCTCATGCCGCGCGTGTGTCGCGCGCAGCGACCCGTGCGCAAGCCCGTTGTGTGACATCAGCATCAGCACGCGCGCTGCCGCCGTGATGCACGCCAGTGTTCCAGCGAACATGCTTACCAGCACTCCGATATCGATCAACAATCCCAGAACCGGCACGCCGCCCACACTGGCGAGCACGCGCATTGGCGCTTCGCTTTTCCCCAGATCCTGCCCAACCGTGCGTAATCCCAGAACTTCGGTGTAAGCGCAAAGAATAAAAATGGCGCCCGCGAGAAGCGCGCTCTGAATCACTGCGCGAGGAATAGTTTTCAGCGGATTGCGCGCTTCCGCACCCAGCGTCGTCGCGCTCTCGAATCCCACGAAACTGAACAGCGCCAGCACCAACCCCAGCCGCAGCCCGCTTCCCGTCATGCCGTGCAATCGAAGCTGCGTCCAATCCAGATGCAGGCCGTGCCGCACCAGAACGAGCACGACCACGGTCATAATCAGCGTTACAGAAACCGCTTCAATCCACAACATCAGCCGCGCCGAAATCTTCACGTCGCGCCACGCGATTCCAATCGATATCGCGGTAACCAGCAGCGCCAGGAAAACTCCGGAAGCCACGCGGCCAGTGGCATCGTGCAGCAACAAGTTCGCGTAGTGATAGAAACCGCCGATGACACTCGATCCCGTCGCGATATACGCAAGCAGCAGGCTCCAAGCCGCGGTCGCCCCCAGAGACGGTGGAAGAATCATCGACGCATACGTATAAAGCGAACCTGGCGAAGACGAGTACCGCGCGAACCGGCTGATGCACAACGCCACCAGGAGAATTGCCGCCGTCGCCAGCACATACGCAAGCCACGTGCCATTTCCCGCCAGCGCGCAAACCAATGGAATGGTTGCTGCCGGAGTCGTCGTCGGCGCAATGGTGGAAACCGACTGCGCCAGCGTCTCCATCGGCGAAAGCGCGTCCCGCCGCAATCCGTAACCGCCAGACTGCAAACCCGCTTGCGTAGGCGTCTCCGTCAAGGGCTATTCCTTTTTCCGGTTCAATTCGAATGAGAATAAAGGCGGCTACGATACAGGTCTCGTAGATTCCATGCAAGGTGAAACTGCAAGCAAAATGAAATCCAGTAGCTCTCGTGCTGGTCAAAAATCGTTCGATCGCACGGTGCGGTCAAAAAAACAGCCTTCACAATGCAGCTTCAAATTCGCGGAAACGCCGCTCCAACTCCCATTGCTGGCTGGCCTTTTCATTGGACCCCAGAAAATCCGCGCACCTTGAAGAATACTTGTCCGCGCCCAGCGGACCCTCCGAGCAGACCGAAACCACATGCTTGAAATCATCCGGCGCGCTCCATAAACTCGCCCCGCGCAAAAAACTGTGCTCCAGGCTGGTGCGCACCATCCGCTTCAGATCCGCGTAGCGCAAATCATAAGTCTGCACCGCGCGCACGTATTCATGCGTGATGTCGATCCGCGAAACGCCCTCATCATCTGACGACAGCGCCACCGGCACTCCAAACAGCCGGTACAGCGGGAACGGGTGATCTTTTCCGCTCACCCCGAGGATCACATCGTTGCTCGTCAAACTGATTTCCACCATCACGTGTTTTGCCGCCATCTCTTTCATCAGCGCGTGCGGGTCATTCTCGTACATGATGTCGACACCATGTCCGATGCGCTCTGCCTGCGCCAGCTCCACCGCCATCCGAATGTGGCAGCACAGCCCTTCGTATGGCACAAATCCCGGCGCAAGCTCTCCGGCGTGCAAGCTCACGTGCGTCTTCGGATACAGCGCGTGGAGGAATGCGACGATCCGCATGTGCACAGCGTAGTCAGTGATCGCCGTGTATCCGTCCTCCGGCATCACGTAATTGATTCCCACAAAGCGCGGATCCACCGCAGCCGCTTCGAAACACATCACCGTCTGCGCGAAAACAATCTGCTTCGGCAATCCGCGCAAAACCTGGCACAGATACCGCACTTGCACCTTGCAAGCCGTCTCCGCAACCTTCAGATCGCAATGCTCGCGCGCACGTCGCAGCGATTCCGCCTGGTCCAGCGCCGCGCTTGCTGCCGCTATGTCTTCGTGAATTCCTCTCTCCAGCAATTCCTTGCGGAATTTTCCGAAATCCTCCTGCCACCCGATCTCCGTCGCCAGCTTCGCCGTGGTGGGAAACTCCGGCGTGTGCATCAACTCCAGATACTGCTCGTTCTGCGCCGCGGCTCGCGTCGCCACTTCGTCGATCCACTCGCCGAGATGCCGGTGATCCGTCCCTCCAAATTTCGCAAACGCATCAAAAAAATGATCGTGCCCCGTCACCCCGGGTGAAGGCACGAATCCGCGCATGGAAAAAGCATCCACCAGCGCGTCAAATAGATGCTGATCCTTGTAAGCATTCGCCGCCGGCACTTTGCCTTCTCCGCAAGCGGGCTCCAATCCACCTTCCGAAGTACCTGCCGCCTTCACGAAAGCCAGCTTCGCCACATCCACGCACAAATGATCTTCAGCTGCGGCGCGAATCCAGGATTCTGCGTAAACCGCCCCGCTCAGATGATTGTGCAGGTCCCCGCCTTTCGGCATCCCCAGCAGAAAATGCCGAAGCTGCAGCGGATTCTGCCGCGCCGCCTGCAGATTGAGTTCTGCAAGTTGTTCAAGACTTCTCCGTGCCGTTGGCGCCGCGGCAGGCTTTTCTTGACCCAAGGCCGTTGATGCCATTACCAGCAGCAGAGCTAGAGCACGCGACAAACTAGACCAATGAAAAGTCTGTGAGGGATTCAATTCCGTAGTTTTCATGAACGTTTCCTCCAGCAATTCGCCTGGCGCAAGAATGCCTCGCGCAGCAATCTAAATTCTGCGCTTGCCACCTGTGATATAGATTCTCATTCGCTTGCAGCACAGCATATCAGGCAGATCAAGTAGATCAAGTGTCCGGGGGATTTCATGAGCAAGCTCCTAATTCGATGGGTTTCAGTTTTCTTTTTATTCGCCATTTTTCCACTTCGGCTCTCTTCCCAAAGCATACAAGCCAACAAGCCGATTCCCGTCAAAGTCGTCGTCGTCGCCATGTTCGAACGCGGCGAAGACACCGGCGACACTCCCGGCGAATATCAACTCTGGGTGGAGCGCGAGCACCTCGATCAAATCCTTCCTCTCCCCGCCGGCTATCATCACGTCCGGCTGAACAAAGACGGCGTCCTCGGCATCCTGACCGGCGTCGGCACTGCCAAAGCCGCCGCCTCCGTCATGGCTGTCGGTCTCGACCCGCGTTTCGATCTCACGAAAGCCTATTGGCTCGTTGCCGGAATTGGAGGAGGCGATCCTGCCGACGTCTCCCTCGGTTCCGCGGTTTGGGCCGAACATGTTCTCGATGGCGATCTAGCGTACGAAATCGACGCGCGCCAAGTTCCGGAAAATTGGCCCACCGGCTACATCCCGCTGCGCAAAGCGACTCCTTACGAAGAACCCGTCCGCAAAGAACTCGAAGGCGAAATTTACATGCTCAATGCGCAACTCGTCGATTGGGCGTTCCGACTCACAAAAGACGTTTCGCTTCCCGATTCCGATTCTTTGCGCAGCTCGCGAGCCCGCTTCAAGGAATTTCCGAATGCCACAAAGCCTCCCTTCGTCACCCACGGCGACACCATTTCCTCCAGCACTTTCTGGCACGGCTCAAAAATGGACGAGTGGGCCAACGCCTGGACCCGCTACTACACCAGCGGAAAAGGGAATTACATGGTCGCGGCCATGGAAGACACCGGCACCCTGCAAGCCCTCACGTTCCTGAACCAAGCCGGCCGCGTCGATCTCCAGCGCGTCCTGGTCCTTCGCACGATCAGCAATTACGACCGCGAGCCCCCCGGCACCGCCGCTGTCGACAGCCTCAAATCCCTGGTCTCCGGCAACTACTCCGCGTATTTCCCCGCGTTGGAAGCCGCCCAAATCGTCGGCGACAAAGTCGTCCGCGACATCGTCGAACACTGGTCCGATCGCGAGTCCACTCTTCCGCATTGACCTCGCGCCTCTGCCGGCCTATAGTGGCGCACCTTTTTATTGGAAGGAAAACCGTTTGCTCGACCGCGTTTTTCATCTCGAAGAAAATCACACCACCGTCCGCCGCGAACTTCTCGCTGGCCTCACCACGTTCATGACCATGGCCTACGTGGTCGTCGTCAACCCGCGCATCCTCTCCGAAGCCGGCATGCCCGTCGAAGGCGTTCTCTTCGCCACTTGCATTTCCGCCGCGATCGCCACGCTCATCATGGGCCTGTGGGCCAACTATCCAATCGCCCTCGCTCCCGGCATGTCCCTCAACGCTTACTTCACTTATTCCATCGTCCTTGGCCGCGGCGTTCCCTGGCAGACTGCTCTTGGTGTCGTCTTTCTGTCCGGTCTCCTCTTCCTCATCCTCACACTCACCAACATCCGCGAGCAAATCGTCAACGGTATCCCCAATTGTCTCAAGTACGGCACCGCCGCCGGCATCGGCCTATTCATCGCCTTCATTGGAATGCGCAACGCGAAAATCATCGTCGCCAATCCCGCCACCTTCGTCAGCATCGGCAAAGTCTCCGATCCCCAGGTTCTCCTCGCAGCTCTGGGCCTGATTCTCATCGCCATTCTGATGGCTCGCCGCATCGGCAGCGCCATTCTCATCGGCATCGTCGCCATCACTCTCGCAGGTATTCCTCTCGGCCTCGCACACTGGCCCGCAAATTTTTTCTCGCTGCCGCATCCTTCCGGCACGTTTCTTAAACTCGATCTCCGCGCCGCCGCCAGCATTGGTCTCGGCGAATTAATCTTCGTCTTCTTTTTCGTCGATCTCTTCGACAACGTCGGCACTCTCGTCGGGGTCTGCGAAGAAGGCGGCTTCCTGCGCGACGGCAAACTCCCCCGCGCCAGCCGCGCCCTCCTCGCCGACGCTTTCGGCACCATCTTCGGCGCCCTCGCTGGCACGTCCACCGTCACCAGCTACATAGAAAGCGCCGCCGGAGTCGCCGCCGGAGCACGCACTGGCCTCGGCAACCTCGTCATCGCCGCCATGTTCCTCATCGCCATGTTTTGCGCCCCGCTCGTCGCCGCCATTCCTTCCTACGCCACCGCTCCCGCGCTCATCCTCGTCGGCGCGCTCATGTGCGGCGCCGTCGCCCGCGTTAAGTGGGACGATTTCAGCGAAGCCTTCCCCGCCTTCATGACCCTGGTCGCCACGCCTCTCACCTTCAGCATCGCCACCGGCCTCAGCCTCGGCTTGCTCTCCTTCACTTTCATCAAAGTCGGCACCGGCCGCCACCGCGAAATCAGCCCGCTCATCTGGATCCTCAGCGTACTCTTCCTCTTCCGCTACGCCTTCCTCGGCTCCGAATAAACGAAAGCGCCCGGCTCTTCCGAACCGGGCGCTTCTCTTTCCTATGTTTCGCTAATTAAACGCGTGGTTTCTTAAATCACGGCTGCATCGGTGCTTTCGACTTTGCAGCTTCCATCTTGCTCTTCAACTCGGTCTGTTGGTCGGGTGTCAGCACCTCGTTCACCTTGGTCATGGACGCTCTGTAATTCTTCAGTTTCCATGTCCGCCGCTTCTCACTCCTCGCGGAGTGCTGCCGTCGGATCAAGACTTGCAGCTCGCCATGCGGGCAACCAGGACGCCAACGCAGCGATGAAGAGGAATACCATCGCCATTATCGCAAAGGTTGCGGGGTCGGTGGTCTTAACGCCCACCAGCATTGTGCTCATCCCGCGTGTGAGGACAAAGGCGGCGATTAGACCGCCAGCGACGCCGATCGTTGTAAGTCGCAGCCCCTGCCCTACGATCAGCTGGAAGATTTGGCCAGGCTTGGCGCCCAGCGTCATGCGAACGCCGATCTCGGCGGTACGCTGCCGCACGACCGTCGCCAGCACGCCATAAAGCCCTACGCCCGCGAGCAGCGCGGCGATCATCGCAAACACTCCGATCAGCAATAGTGAAAAGCGTGTGCCTGCTTGCGCCTTTTCCATTACCGCATCCATCGGCTGCAAGTCGGTGATCAAGAGATGCGAGTCGAATGCCTTGATCGCGCCACGAATGTCGTTTGCGTATTTCGATGGATCGGAGCCGATGCGAAGTGCCCAGTGATCGGTGGCCCCTGAGCCCACGTAAGCGTCGGTAAAGTAGACTTGCTCGCGGCCGGGCTCGCTCAGGGACACACCCCGCTCGTGGGCGACTACGCCAATGATCTCGACCCATACGGGTTCCGGCGTTTGAATGCGGATGAGAATGCGCTTGCCGATCGCGGACTGTCCCGGATAGGCACGACCAGCAAGAATTTTATCCACGACAGCATAAGTGCGGCCAGGCTGGTTGTCGTCGTCAGTGAAGGTGCGGCCCTCCAGTAGATTTGTGCCCATGGTTTCGAAGTAGCCCGGAAGCACGATCAGCGGATCGACTGCCTTATATTTGCTGGCGTCGGCGAGCGCTTCTTCAGTGCCCCAGCGAATCGGGCTGAAGCCACCCGTCAGCGGAAATGGATTTGAGGCCGTTACGCTTTGAACGCCGCGGATAGCGCGCAGGCGCTCTTCGAGCTGCCGGGTAGCCACGGCCCGTTCTTCCGGTTTCTGCAGAAATCGATCGGACTGGACTTGAAAGGTGAGCAGGCCATGAGGGTTGAATCCCGGATCGATGCGCTGTAATTCGAGAAAGCTGCGGACCATAAGCCCGCAGCCGATGAGGAGTACATAGGCGAGAGCGACTTCGAGTCCGACGACGATCCTGCGAGAGAGACCGCCGCTGGCCAGGCCTTCGCTTCGGCTTGTGCCTCGCAGAACGAGCATTACGTCTGGACGAGCTGCGCGCCACGCCGGCGCCAGGCCGAAGACTGCGGCGGCGGCGAGGCTCGAGATTACAGTAAAGATCAGCACGGTCGTATCAATCCGAATCGTGTCGAGGCGCGGGAGATGTGCCGGAGCGATGGCGAGTAGTTCGTGAATGCCGAGCCATGCGATCCCGAGGCCGCCTAGGGCGCCAATGGCCGCGAGCAATAATGCCTCTGTAAGGATCTGGCGGGCGATGTCCCACGTGCTGGCGCCGATCGCGCAGCGAATTGCAAGTTCGCGCTGGCGCGAAGAAGCTCGCACCAACAAAAGGTTGGCCACGTTAGCGCAGGCAATGAGCAGAAGAAAAATCACGGCTCCCATCAACGCTAGAATTGCGGGGCGCACTTCCGCGACCAGATGCTGCCGCATCGGCTCGACGCGGATTGCGTAGCCCGCGGTATTTTCGATCGTAAAATTCTTGCGCGCGTCCGCGGCGACCTGATCAGCGGCAGCTTGTGCGCGTCCGATGGTGATGCCTGGCTGCAATCTGCCGATAACGTGCATCGAGACACCGTTTCGTTGCGCTGCGTCATAACCGAGGCGATTGGCAAGCCAGATCTCGGGCGCGGCTTCCTGGTCTGCCGAGGGCGGGAAATAGATCTGAAAATGCGGCGCTAGCACACCGACGATTCGCGGACTAAAGGGCTTTCCCTTGTTTAAGGATTGTCCGAGGGCAGCGGGATTGCTGCCGAACCGCCGTTGGAAGTATTCGTAACTAATGATAGCCATGATCGGCAGGCGCTGCGGTGGCGTCGCCGATTGCGTTCCCGGCGCAGGCGGTGGTGGTTGCGGTTGGCCGTCCTCGTCGGAGAAATCACGGCCGAACGCGATCTTTGCCCCAACCAGCTGGAAGTAGTTCGTCGTCACAACGCCCGCGTGCACTTGTTCCGGCATGCCATCCTCGCCGGTCAACGTTAAGGGGAAGGTGAACACGCCTGCGAGCCCTTGGAATTCGTTCTTGGTGGCTTCGCGCAAATCTATAAAATTTGCGTTGGAAAATGGGAAGTCCTTGACGCCACGATTGCGCATATCGCTGGGGATAATGACGAGCTGATTGGGATCCTTATACGGAAGCGGGCGCAATAGGACCGCATTGGTCACGCTGAATATGGCCGTGCTCGCGCCGACGCCTAGGGCGATCGTCAGTGCGGCGGTGAGCGCAAAGATTGGACTCTTCCGCAGCATTCGCCCTGCGAATGTCAGATCTTTTAACGTCATCGTTCCACCCCGTTCATCCGCGATACCCGTTAGGAATACGCCCTGCGCCGATCGAAGTCAATTTCCAGTCCGTTCGATAACCCATCCTCATACAAAATGATTTCTTGGATCACAGGTGTGCCCGTGTTTCATCCGTATCGGTGGGCCCAAGGGCCCTATTCCTCAAAGAATTTCTTGACTCACTTATAGTTCTTTAGCTATCATACTTATCAGGTAAGGGTGCGGAACAAGTTTGACGCGACGGCCTTCAGGCCGTCTTTTTATTTCCACACGAGCATCATTTTTGCTCTATCCCGCGGATTCGGCTGAATGAATCTCCCGATTGGCGTAGGGCTAGTTTGCGTGCCAAATGGGGACTTGTCTGTCGCCGCAGTCGGACTTCGACCAGGATAAACGTAGAAGTCATTTAGAAGCAACGCTTACAAAATGCCGGAAAAACACTCCTCTAACTACCTTTAAAATCAACACTTCTGGAAGTGTTGATTCTAAAACAACTTAAAGTTCCTTTAAAATCAACACTTTTGAAAAAACAGGGGAGGGGTGGCCGGTTATTGCTCACTGGAGCCCGCTCGATCACTCCATCCGGATTCAACTCTCTACTTCTGAAAAGTGATCGCCAGCGGGAAGTTGACGCTGACTGCTTTGCCGCCCGATTTCGGTACGGTGGCTTTCCAGGTCTTTGTCGCGTCTCTTGCTACCCTTCCTGGAAAGTCTTACATGAAAGCGGACGCGACTCTATTTTGCAAACCGCCGAACGCTGATGGAAATGGGGAGCCCGACCACGACCATGTGCACAATCAGCCCGAGAATCAAGTCGTTTAGTTTGTATGGGCCCTTGGAATGAAGCGCGGAAAGGGGTAGAACGACAAAACGCATCACATCTTCCACCGCGGCGCCAAAAAACAGACCACACACGAGCGGGTGCTCCCTCAAGAAACCCAGCCAGCGGCTCGCCACGTAGTAAACGGCAGCAGCTGAGCAAGCGATAAAGAAGTGCAACGCGATGCCAAGAACGTAGGTGCCGGCGCCTCCCTGGAAAGCCCCTCGGCCGAGCAGGCCGCCGGCAATCACGAGTGGGATGTCCCAGCCAAACAAGATGCACGCTTGTAGCAGGTCCAGAGTCCCGGCAATCCCGCCGCCCACGACGATTGCCAATAGAGCGTTCCTTTTCTGCGATGCCCTGGGTGCAGAATTTCCAATCATCCGATGTCCCCTCTTTCAGCTCTGATTTGTTTGCTATCCGCAAGGCCACGATACCCAGGTGAGGCCCAGAAGTCCTGAATTTGGCCTGAAACACTCTGAATACTTCTGAAATCGCACTGTGGGAGCACTCCCGAGCGGCTTGCTACCGATTCGCTGGCCGAATCGTCTACATGAACAAGTCCCGGGACAAATCGCAAGCAGGGGGTGAGGTCACAACGCAGATGACTACTCGACAAGAAGCAGTTCGCCTGATCCTCCTCAAGCATGGCCTGAGTTGCAGCGCGATCTTACTTTTGGCGGCTAGTTGCCTTTTCGCAGAGACGCCCCCGCGCGTGCAGACTTTTCCTCTGCGTGATACGGCTGGCCTGATTGCATCGAAAGTGAAGCCGGAAGCGGTGAACTACCAGGGACGCAAATCCGTCCGCATCACCATCGAAGGGGAGGACCGCGAAGGTCTCGCACTGCTGCCCGGAACCGACTTCCAGGATGGCGTGATCGAGGCGGATATCGCGCTGAAAACCACGGTGCAGCCAGGCGTACGCTATCCGGGCTTCGTTGGGATTGCTTTCCGCGTCAGGCCGGATTCCTCGCACTACGAGTTGTTCTACTTGAGGCCGGGAAATTCTGCGGCCCCTGATCAGGCGATGCGCAACCATTCCGTCCAGTACGTTTCGGCTCCGGACTTCGGGTGGTATCGCCTGCGCCGGGAATGGCCGTGGGTTTATGAGTCTCATGCAGAACTGGCGATGGAGACTTGGACAAAAGTGCGGATCGAGGTGGCCGGACGGGCCGCTAAACTTTATCTAAATGGATCGGACAAGCCGAGTCTGGTGGTGGATGGTTTGAAAGGCGAGGATTTGCACGGCGCCGTCGGGCTGTGGAGCTTCAGCGACGAGGAGGCCTATTTTTCCAACGTGCGGATTACCCCGGCTGTGCCGCAGAATCTGAAAAACGAATCCGAGGTCGCTGGTTCGTGGGAGATGCGCTATTCCAGCGACGCTGGCGGAATGCAAGCGTTGATGGAATTGCACCGCGACGGAAACAAGGTAGCCGGAACATGGTCCGGCCCTCTGGGAGAGGGCCGCGCGATCACTGGCACCTGGCGGAACGGCTACGTGGAACTCTCGTTCGCGGGGGAGTGGCCGAAAGAAAGCCGGCAAGGAACTCCGGGTCCGGTCAATGCGTTCCTCACCGGTTGGATTGATGGCGATTCCGGCAAGGGGCGGATGCGTGTGGAAGGACGCTCCGACGGCGCGTGGGTAGGGAAGCGGAAATAGTAGAGATCTTCACCGCCAACTGGCTGATTGCATCTCCCATCCGTGGCTAGCTATCGGCGATTATTCGCGGCGTTGGTATACTTGGCGCGGCTATTCTTGTTTGACGACCGAGCATCATCACCGATCCTGCATGGAACGCCCAACCAACGCAACAGTGCGCATCGGTGCCTGGTGCATCAATCCGAAGTCCGGCCAGATTTCCCGTGATGGAGAAACCGCTCGGGTAGAAGTGCGGACGATGCGATTGCTGCTGTGCCTCGCCGAGCACGCCGGCGAAGTTGTCAGCATCGATGACTTGCTCAACCACGTGTGGTCCGACGTCATCGTCGCTCCGGACTCCGTCTACCAGGCAGTGGCATCCCTCCGCCGCCTGCTCGGAGACGACCCCAAGCAGCCCGCTTACATCGAGACTGTGCCGCGACTGGGGTATCGGATGGTGGCGACGGTCAGCCCGTGGGTGGATGACTCCATCGCGCCGGCGGGCTCTGCGCGGGCTGCGGACAGCGAACCTTCGCCCCCGGCGAGCACCAATGCGCTCGATGTACCTGGAAAGTCCGGCGCACGGCTCAGAGCCGATTACCTGTGGGCCACTGGCGCGGCGCTTTGCCTCGCGCTTGTCGTTGCGTTTCTGTTCTACGGGAGGTTCGCGACCAACAAGCGCTCAGCCTCACTCGCCACGGCCCCGCAGCGACAGAATTCCATCGCCGTGCTTCCGTTTCTGGACCTGACCGATGACATGAACCAGGAACCCTTCGCCGATGGCATGACCGAGGAACTGATCGACAAACTCAGCAAAATCCCGGGCCTTCGCGTACCGCCTCCCACATCCTCGTTTTATTTCAAAGGCAAATTATGGCCGCGATCGCATGGGGCTCCGCAAATAACCATCGCCGAGATCGCCAAGTCGCTTGGTGTCGTTTATGTGCTCGATGGGAGCGTGCGGAAGTCGGGCGCCAGGTTGCGGGTGGACGCGCGATTGATTCGTGCGGACAACGGGTACGTGGTCTGGTCGGAAACCTACGACCGGCCGTTCGACGACATCTTGTTGGTCCAGGAAGACATCGCTGGAGAAGTAGCGAAAGCGCTTAGGGCATCGATCGACCCGGCCAACCTGCTCCGCGAACAATAATCTTCAAATCTGCCCCAGGGAAGCTGCGGTGGCCCAAGGCTGCAGACCGAAGTGGCGCCGGAACGATACGGGCCACGAAACCCGTTTTCTCCGCATCAAATCTTCAAGTACAGTAGAGACTGGAAAGAAGGCTGGGAGCAGGGTGAAAATGAATCGAATCAGTGCTGAAACCGCTCAGAAGGAACGAAAGCAGATGAGAGTGAGAACGCTTTTTCTGGTGGCATGCGGCGCGCTGGCGCTGCCGATGCTGGCGCAGCACCAAGGGCCGATGGCGCCGCCACGCGGGGCCGTCTCGACAACGAGTGCGCCCGCTGATCCCCCAAAGATGAACACTCCTCAGCAAGAGGCGCCCTCGCACATTTCCAATGAGCAGCCTTCGGTGCCGGTACAGCAGATCATCCAGAAATTCACCGAGCACGAGGATGAGTTCCGCAGAGAACGCGATAATTACACCTACACCCAAGATGTGACAATGCAAACTCTTGATGACGATGGCCAACCGGACGGCGAGTACCACCTGGTAAGCGACATTCTGTTCACCCCGGCGGGAAAGCGCTACCAGAAAGATGTGTTTGCTCCGGTTTCGACGCTCACGCGAATAAACATGACGCAGCAAGATTTTGATGACATCGAAAAGGTGTGGCCGCTGGTGATGACGCCGGCCGAATTGCCCAAGTATGACGTCAAGTACGTCGGCAAAGAGCGCATCGACGAAGTCGGGACGTATGTTTTTGACATTACGCCGGTGAAAACGGAAAAGGGACAACGCTACTTTCAAGGGCGCATCTGGGTGGAAGACAAGGATTTGCAGATTGTCAAAACCCATGGAAAGGCCACGGGGTTGCTGAAGAAAAAGGAAGATCAAGCCTTCCCCACGTTTGAAACCTATCGGGAAAATATCGAAGGCCACTACTGGTTCCCGACGTATACGCGAGCGGATGACTACCTGCACTTCAAGACGGGGCCGGAAGTACGTATTCGGGTTGCAGTCCGATACTCGAACTACAAGCGGTTCGGATCAACCGTCAAAATCGGAAAAGCAACGCAAGTGGATCCGGAGAAGCCGCCGCAATAGGGTCTGAAGGAGTGGCTTAGCGCCTGCTAAGCCAGACGAGGGTAACCCCGACGCAAACCAGGAAAACGCCGAGCCAGCGTTGCGCGCTGATGCGTTCGTGCAAGAACAACGTCGCGCCAAAGGCGCCAGCAGCATAGCTCAAGGCCGTCACGGGAACGACGAAGCTGACGTTTTCAATGGAGAGCATGGCCAGCAGGGAGAAAAAGGCCAGCGTCATCATCCCGACGCCGGCCCACATCCAGCCCACGCGCATCGCGCGCAGCACGAATCGCACGAGCGCCGCGGGATGGAAGTCATGAACTTCGCCGACCACTTTCATGGCGCGCGAAACACAGAGTTCCCCGCCGGTGCCCGCGGCAACAATCATAAAAATGAAAAAGAATTCGAGCACGTTCAGGCCTTCTCCGTCGTTCGCGGGTGAGTGTGCCCGACGATAAAAACACCGGCGCAGATTACAACGATGCCGAACCAGCGAAGGGGAGGAACGGCTTCGCCCAGCAGGAAATAACCGAGCAAAGCCACGACGGCGTAGGAAAACGAAGAGGCTGGCTGAACATAGCTGTAGTCCGCCCAGGTGAGAACCAGCATGTAGGCGACAAAAAAGGCGAGCAGGCAAGCGACTCCGAGCCAGATGTAGCCAGAAGTGACGACACTGACGAGAACATGAAAAAGATCGCCCCACTCCCAGTTCTTGGCGGAACCCACTCCCTTCATACCCTTACTGAGCAGAACGTTGCCGAGGGGAGCAAACAAAACGATGAAGAAGATTAGAATGTACGTTTTCAGGTGCAGGCCTGGAGAATCTTTCATAGGTTTGGTCGAGATTTATCTTACAGGATGTTGGACGGGGACCATAGCCGAGGTCAGCGAAATGGTTCGTTTTTTGCTATCCTCTTTTGCTGGCAGCAGCGGTGGAAAGCCGTCACGATCGACGGAGCGGCGTATCACAACCCTAAAGCGCGAGGTGCAGTGATTTCGAAAGCCGCCGATTACTTGTTCCTTGTTCTGGCTGCCTCTCCCTTCATTTATTATCTGCTCGTTCTATACAGCACTTGGCGTTTTTTCCGCAGTTCGAGAGCTGGCGCATCGAAGAACCTGGAGTTTTCGCCGCCCATCAGTAATTTGAAGCCCGTCCGGGGATTAGACCCCGACGCCTACGAGAATTACGCCAGCTTTTGCCGGCAGGACTATCCAAACTATGAACTGATTTTCTGTGCGGGTGATGAAAACGACGCGGCGGTGCCCGTACTTCAGAAGCTGATCAAGGATTTTCCTGAACGCCAGATTCGGATTCTGTATGGCTCCGGGCGCAGCGCCATCAATGACAAGGTAGCCAAGCTGGTAAGGATGGTGAACGAGGCGGAAAACGAATTCCTGGTCATTAGCGACAGTGACGTGCGGGTTGAGCCCAACTATCTCCGCACGGTCATCGCACCGCTGCGTGATCCCCAAGTGGGTTGCGCGACTTGCTTCTATGTATCGATCCAAGATCAAACGCTCACGCAACATTTGCAATCCGTCGGCATGTATTCCGACTTCTATCCGGGAATCCTGGTCGCCCGGCAGTTGGATGGGATCAAGTTCACTTTAGGGCCGACCATTGTTACCACCCGTTCCCACCTGGCCGGATTTGGGGGATACGAAGCGATTGAAAACAAGCCTGCCGATGATCTGCTGGTTGGACGGCTGATCGCACAGCAAGGACTTACCGTCGAACTTCTGCCGTACGCGGTGCGGACCGTGCCGGACTATGATTCGCCCCGCGCGCTTTTCAGCAAGCGACTCCGCTGGATGACGGTGATGCGGCACATGCGTCCTTGGGGGCATATCGGGCTGGCCTTTACGCAAGGTTTGCCATGGACCTTGGCCGTCGTGCTCACGCATCCTTCAACGGGAATCGCAATCGCGTATCTCGGAGCCTATGCGGTGCTTCGCGTAGCGATGACGTGGCTGGTCGGTGACTGGGGATTGAAGCAGACCGGGCTTTGGAAAAAGATGCCGCTCATCGTCATTTGGGATGCGACGGCATTCGTGATCTGGCTGCTGACGTTTGGCCGCAACAGCATACGGTGGCGCAACGTGGATTACCGGATTGAAGGGGGAACACTCCTGCCCGCCGTGCCGAGCTCGGCGCGGAATTCCCCGCAGTGAGAGCGGTGATGAAGCCGTCCTAGGCCTTAGTCGCCTTTGCCCCAGCCGAGACGGTCTGAGCGCCCTTGGGTTCGGGAGCGGAGGATTTCGGGAGCATGCTCATTTGCATACGGCGTTCGTTCTTCGGCTCGCGCCAGTTTACTTGCGGCAGCATGAGCGAAGCATCCACGCGATCGCGGTACTTCATGGCGATGTTCATCAGCGAATCGAGCAGCGAATCCGAAAGGCGATGCGGCTGCAATCCGAGGTCGATGAGCTTGGAGTGTTTCGCGTTGTAATAGTGCTGCTCGGCTTCGACACGCGGATCGGGAATGTGATCGATCTCGACGTTCACGCCAAGTTTTTTCGCGGCGGATTCCACCATGTGGGCCAGGTCCAGGACGGAGAACTGCTCGGTGAACTGGTTGTAAACGCGGCACTCGCCCCGGGCGGCAGGGTTGTTGCAAGCAAGCTCGATGCAGCGAACGGTGTCGCGAATGTCGAGGAAACCGCGGGTCTGGCCGCCCTTGCCGTACACGGTGAGCGGCTGGCCGATGGCGGCTTGCACGCAGAAACGATTGAGGACGGTGCCGAAGACGTCGTCGTAATCGAAACGATTGATGAGCGCTTCGTCGAGGGCTGTTTCGTCCGTGGTGGTTCCATACACGACGCCTTGGTTGAGATCGGTGGCGCGAATGCCCCAGATCTTGCAGGCGAACATCATGTTGTGGCTGTCGTGCACTTTGGAGAGGTGGTAAAAGGAACCTGGTTGCTTGGGGAAGGGAACGACGTCCTTGCGGCCGTTGTGCTCTATGGCGATGTAGCCTTCTTCGATGTCGATGTTGGGAGTGCCGTACTCACCCATGGTGCCCAGCTTGACGAGGTGACAATCCGGCAGGAATTCGCGCATGGCGAAAAGCACGTTGAGCGTGCCGACGACGTTGTTGACCTGCGTGAAGACCGCGTGCTTGCGGTCAATCATGGAGTAAGGAGCGGAGCGCTGTTCGGCAAAGTGAACGATGGCTTCCGGCTCAAAAGTTTTAAGCGCGGACGCGAGGAAATCGTAGTCGGCCACGTCGCCAACGAACATCTCGATAGTCTTGCCGGTCAAGTTCTGCCAGACCCGGACGCGATCCGTCAGCGGACGAATCGGAGTCAAAGTTTGCGCGCCAAGCTCGTGATCCCAAAGGCGGCGCAAGTAGTTGTCAATGATGGCAACCGAATGGCCCTGCTTCGATAAATATAAAGCTGTGGCCCAACCGCAATAGCCGTCCCCACCCAGCACGGCAATCTTCATGAACCCTCCTCAGGGCAATGCTCTCTCGTAATTCCCCGGTCGAATCGCGTTGCGAGTGTTTCTTTCCGATGAGCTAAGACTCGGGAAAAAGAAACGCGGGAAAAGCTTCCACCGACCCCAGTCTAAAATTCTCGCCTGTAGACTGGGGCATTTGCAAGTCAGATTTTGCAACCCGCTCACATGCCGCGAACGACACGTAGAAGTCCCGGCAGTTTCTTCGCGAGTAGGCCCAGAACATCAAATCGATGCTCCCACTCTTGCCTGCGCCAAGGCCCCAGGCGTCTCGGAAGAGGCCGCCTGAATTCTCCATTTTTTCATCCACAGAAACAGAACCATCAAGCCCCACAGGTGATAGCCGACATTGGCTTTCTTCGCTAAATGGCGCTGGAGAAAAGTGTTGATGACTTCGGGCTGGAACAATTCGCCGCACTCGGAGGCGCCGTAGCGGAGCGAATCCGTCAGCAGTCCACGGAGCGGCCCGCGGAGCCAGTCGTGCGCGGGAATATCGAAACCGATTTTCTTGCGCTGCAGGATGGCCGGAGGGAGCTTGTCTTTCATCAATTCCTTGAGAAGCACTTTCTGTTGCGTACCGCGGATCTTCAGAGAGGCGGGGAGTTTGGCGGCAAACTCGACAAGGCGATGATCGAGAAAAGGCGGACGCACTTCGACGGAGTGAGCCATGCTCATGCGGTCGCTCTTCGTGAGAATGTCGTCGCAAAGAAAGTTTTTCTGATCGAACCAAAGGTACGGCGCGAGGTTGTCCGAACTAGGTGGCAAGCCGTCCAGTTGGGAGAGAACCTCGTATAGCGAATTGGGGAGTTTTTGTTTGAGGAGCGAATTTTTCTCGGCATCGGAAAAGGTGCCGTTCCAGTAGACGTGGGCGCGGGACGCAGGCATGAGCGCGCCTTCCAGAAAACGCTTCACTTTATATTCAAAGCTGATTTTTTCATCCGAAGCCGGCCAATGGCGAAAGGCTGCAAGGGCGAGCTGCGGAATGGCGCGAGGCAAATGGCGCAGGCGCGCGGCGAGGCGATTTGCTCGATAGGTGAGGTAACCGCCGAAAAGTTCGTCGGCCCCTTCGCCGCTGAGTGCGACAGTTGTTTTTGTTTTGCAAAGTTTGGAGAGGAACCAGACGGGAAGCGCACCGGCGTCGGCGCTCGGTTCGTCGGAGTAGTAAGCGAATTCCTCGATGGCGCCCTGGAGATCCTGTTCGGGAGAGAGATCAAGTTCCTGATGATCGGCGTTGTACTGCTTGGCGGCGCGATTGACGTATTCGGTTTCGTCGAAGCTGCGGCCGTGGAAGGAAATCGAAAAAGTCTTCAGTTGCGAGCTGGATGCGCGCGCGGCGTAGTGGAGGATCGTTGAGGAATCGATGCCGCCGCTGAGCCACACGCCTAGCGGAACATCCGAGAGCAAGTGTTCGCGAACGGCGTCTTGGAGCAGCGCGTCAAGCTCTTCCTTGGCCGATTCGAGCGTGAGATTTTGATCCACGCCAAAGGGCAATCGCCAGTACGAGCCGGTGGAAATTTTGCCGTCAATCCATTCCAGCCATTCGCCGGGCGGAAGTTTTTCGATACCTTCCACGAGCGTCCACGGGCAGGGCACGTAATTCAGCGAAAGGTAGCAATCGAGGCCTTGCAGGCTGAGGCGGCGGTCGATTTCCGGGTGGACAAAGATGCACTTCAGCTCAGAACCGAAGAAAAGATCTTCACCCTGGCGGGAGATGTACAAGGGTTTGATACCCATGCGGTCGCGGGCGAGGACCAGGCGTCCCGCGGATTTCTGCCAGAGGGCAACCGCGAACATGCCGCGGAGCTTCGCGAAACAATCTTTATCCCATTGCATAAAGGAGCGAAGAACGGTTTCCGTGTCCGAATGGGTGTTGAAGCGGTGGCCTAGCTTTTCGAGTTCCTGGCGAATTTCGAGGTGATTGTAGATTTCGCCATTGAAGGCAATCCCGTAGTCGCCATTTTCGGAGAAGATGGGCTGATCGCCGGTGGCGAGATCGATGATTTTCAGGCGGGCGGCGCCGGCGGAAAAGAGCGGCGAATGGAAAACGCCCTGCTGATCGGGGCCGCGATGAATCAGCGTCGCGATGGCCTGGCGTATACGCTCGGGCGGAGCGCTCCAATTCTTAGTTGTGAATCCTGCGATGCCGCACAATTCCGGACACCCCTCGTTCGTTGCCGAGTGGAACTCGAGTTACCTGATTCAAACTCATCGACCGATTCAGAATAGCATCTTCCGAGGTTTGCTTCAGGCCAGTAGGTTGTTGTGTATTCCTCAGCTAGCGGCGGGGAGAGAGTGCAGCAGTGCCTTCACTCCGTTCCAGAGAATCTGCACGCCGATGCAGACGAGGAGAAACGAGGAGAGCCGCAAAATGATGCTCATGCCGCTTTCGCCGATAACGGCAGCGAGACGATCGGCGAAACCGTAGCAAAGAAAAATGCTCAGCGCGACGAGCGCTGAGCCGATGACCGCGGCGAGAATGGAGAGAAGGTTGGGGCCGAGGTGGTGGGTCGCATTTGCTCCGAGAGTGATGGCCATCGAAATCGAGCCGGGACCGACAGTCAGCGGCAAGGTCAGCGGATAAAAAGCGCTGCGAGAAATGTCCTGGAGGTTAACGTTTTTTTGAACGGCGGGGCCGCGGTCCACTTCCTCTTTGCTTTTCAGCATGGCCCAGCCGTTGGAAATAACGATAAGGCCGCCGCCGACCTGGACTACTGGAATAGAGATCCCGAAGAAATCCAAGATATGCGACCCGATCAGGAAAGAAGCAATCAAGAGGATGAAGCTGTTCATCGTGACCTGGCGCGCGAGGATTCTGCGAGCGGAGGCGGGGTATTCACGGGTCAGGGCGAGGAAGACAGGGCTGCCACCGAGGGGATTCACGATGGGGAAGAGGGCGGTAAGGATGAGCAGGATACTTTTGACGACTTCGGGCAACGAGGAATCCTCCGGGACAGAGAGTATCAGGGAGACATACCCAGTGAATATGAACAACTTGGCTAGCGGGAGCGACGAAGCGGAAAAAGAAACGCGGCAGCCGAGGCTGCCGCGTTTCGCCTTGACGAAACTAGCAGTCAGCTAGAAGAAGAAGCGGAAACCGGCTTGGATCTGGCGTGGAGTGTAGGCAAAGTTGGAGTTTCCGTTTGTGTTTTTGCCGAAGCTAGAGTTGAAAGTGAGAGTGGTGCCGCTGATGATGTAGCCGGTGGTATTGGCGGAAGTAATGTTCATGTGGTTGAAGATGTTAAAGGCCTCGCCGAGGAATTCGGCGCTGTAGCGGTCACCGAATTTGAGCTTTTTGGAAAGGCGAAGGTCCATGTCGATGGTGCGCTTCAACTGGAAGGTGTTGCGGCCGACGATGTCGATACCCTTGCGTCCGTTGAAGCCATTGATGCTGCCACCGAGGGCGTTGTAGGTAACGGTGGTGACGTTACCAGTTACGGGGTCCGTGGAAGTGGTGGAGAATGCCGGCGTGCCCGAGGTTACGAGCGAAAAGGGAAGACCGCTTTGCGACGAATAGATTGGTGCGAGCTGCCAGTCGTTGGCGAGGTAACCAAGCACACCAGCGACCTTCCAGGGACTCTCGGCCACTGCACTGGCTACGAAGCGGTTGGGGACATTGAAGATGGAGTTGCCATATTCGGCGCGAATATTCGTGGGCGACAGCAGGTCGTTGGTGTCGGAAAAAGTACTGGCATTCTGGCCGTAGTCGAGAGAATGCGACCAGGTGTAATTGGCCATGACCTGGAGGTGATTGGTCATGCGGCGGTTGAATTGGATAGCGAGAGCATTGTAGTTGGAGCTGACGCCGCTAAAGATTTCAGACATGGCGCCGAAATTCGCGTTGGGCCGCGTGGTGGAAACCTTCGAAATTTGGTTGCCGCCAGGGCCTTTAACAAGGGTGGTGGTGGTGCCATAAAAAGGTGTCGTGTAAGTAGATCCCGCGAGCGGGCCCCCGCTGATGTTGTATGTGATGTTGGCGATCGGGGGCCCGGAGTTGGTATCTACGAAGTCCGGGAGACTACGACCGAAGCTGCCCAGATAACTGATGGAGACGACGGTATTTCTGGCAATCTCGCGCTCGACGGTGAGGTCGGTTTGCTGGACGGAGGGCGCCTGGAAGTTTTTGTCGAAAAAGGGAATGCCCAATGCGGCGGTTGTGGTGGGCTGGGTGGTCAAGATTTGCGGGAAAATGGCGGTACCGGGAGCGGTGGCAGCGGTGAAAGAGTAAGAGAATTGAGCGCCAGTGACGTCGGTGCCGGTCAAGGCGTTGTAAATGGTGGAATTGATGATGCGGCCGAAGTAAATGCCGTAGCCGGCGCGGACGGAAGTCTTTCCGTCGCCAAAGACATCCCAAGCGAAGCCGACGCGAGGACCGAGATTATTCTTGTCGCTGGGCAAGCTCGAGGTTTGCGGGACGAGGGGATTGGGAAGGATCACGTTGGGCATGATTTCGTATTCATAACGCGCGCCGATGTTGAGCGTGAAGCGTGGAAGAATCCGCCAATTGTCTTCCGCGAAGAAGGAGAGGTCGTTGGTGTTGAAAGAGAAGCCGAGGGGCCCGAACGCCTGCGAATAGCTGGAGAAGCATGGGGAGGTATGGGTTGCCGTAGGGGTCAGGGCACAATGGTTGGGACTGTTGAGATCGGAGATGTAGTTGGCGATGGTGCTGTAGCTGAACGAGCCGTATTGGGTACGCAGGTTTTGGCTCAAGTCATTTGTGTGGGCGATATCAAAGCCAAACTTGAGGTTATGTTTGCCGTGGGACCATGAAAGAGTGTCGGCGTACTGAGTGCGACGTTCGTCCGGGAACGAGGGTCGCTGGAGGAACGTGGGAACGCCCATATCGAAACCGTTGGTGATGAAGACGTCCGGGGGAAGACCCAGCGGATTGGTGTAACCCGGCGCGGTTGCGGGATGAAGGAAATTTGCAGTTTCGTAAGCCGTGGGAGGCTGGGCGAACTCGAATTCGAAATCGCGTCCGTACTGAAAACGAGCTTCGTTCGAGAGAGTAGAGGTGAAGAAGGTGTAGAGTTTTGCGACGCCCCAAGTGTCACGAACATAATCGTTCCCGAAGCTGTTCTTGGCGAAGGTGACGCTGGACTGGGTCTGAATTCCAGCTTGAGAAATCCAGCGCATGCGATTGACCTCGAAGGTGGCATGGTTCTTGGAATTGATTTGCCAGTCGAGCTTGGGAAAGAAAATGGTCTGTTTGCCTTGGCGGGGAACGGAACCGATTTCGCCGAGGAGACCGGAGAGACCAGTATTATAGGAAGTGACGCCGGTGGCGTAGTCGGGAAGGCTCAAGTTCGCCATGAGGGTGCAGGCGCCTTGAGTGGCGGTGGCGATGCCGCCGCCATTGGCGATGGTGGTGGCTCCAGAGGTGAATGCAGAGGTCTTAATGTTGCTGGCGCCGATGTTCGCGCCCGTTGTTTGGAAGCAGTTTGTGGTTCCATCGACGGTATAGGCAGGGGTAATGGCAGCAAGCGGGTTAGCAAAGAAAGTGCCTGGATTAGAAGGTACAGCGGTACCTGGGAAGTTGCGGTCAAAGCGATCAAAGGCGAGATACCAAAAGAGCTTGTCTTTGATAATACGGCCACCAGCGCCGAATCCATAGATCTTGCGGACGTCGGTAGGCTTGTAGGGGTTGCTGGAGAAGGCGCCACTGGCATTCTGAGTGGTAAGTGTCGTAAAGGGATTGATTGCGCCCATGCCATTGTCGCGGTCGTAGAAATAGCCTTCGCCGTGAAAACCGTTTCCGCCGCTCTTGGTGACGGTGTTGATGACGGCGCCAGCGGCGCGGCCGTACTCGGAAGAATAGTTGGAAGTGTTGACCTGGAACTCTTCGACGGCGGCCTTGGCGCTGGAGTATCCGGCGCGAGTGCGGCCGCGTTCTTCGGAGAAGAAGGCCTGGTTGTTGTCAGCGCCGTCGACGGTATTGTTGTTCAACAAGGTGCTGATACCGCGAAAGCTGAGGAGTCCGAAACCGCTCGAATCGTTCACGACGCCGGGAGTGAGCAAAGCAAAGTCTGACCAACGTCCGCCGTTGATGGGGAGATTGGCGATCTGGGTCTGATCGACAATGGGAGAAAAATCGGGCGAGGAAGTATTGATGGAGGGCGTCTCGGCGATTACCTGAACAGTGGCGCCGGCGGAAGCGAGGCTGAGCTTGGGTGAAAAATCCGTCAAACTGCCGATGGCAACGATGACGGATTCCGCGGTATAGGAGGCCAGACCGACGGCTTCCACCTTCACGGTATAGGAGCCTGGCTGCAACTTGGCAACGCGGAAGAAACCCGTTCCATCGGTATTCGTGGACTGCTCGGCGTTGGTGCTGTTGCTAATCACGGTCACCTTGGCGTTCGGAACAACGGCCCCACTGGGGTCCGTGACGGAGCCGCCGATGGCGCCGTCCGTGGTGGACTGGGCAAAGGCGCCGCAGGCAAATAGAACGATGACTATGAGTGCGAAGCAACACCGCCCGGCAAAGTTCTTATTCGCGTTCATTCTCATTACGTTTCTCTCTTTCTTAAATTGCTTACACTGCGCACACTGGCGCGAGTACTCGAAACCTCTCCGGGGTGGAGTGGGGTCTCTCCTCACTTTGGGACAAATCGTAATGGCCCAAATCGCCGACTCTCGGCAGCAACCAAGATACCGATTTATGGCCTATCTTCTATCACAGGAAGCAGATGCATTGAAGCAGTACCTGTGGAAAACTTTGGCGGGCACAAAACAATAATTCCAATGCACGCCTGCACCGAAAAACGCAATCTAGACGCCAACTCCATCAATTGCAGGGCAGACTAACCAAGGAGGATTGAGGAGTTGTAAACCCTTTATTAATGGTGCGTTACAAGTCCGTCTTGCTCCGCTGCACGGGTGTGCGCTAGAGTCTCGAAGCCACTTTTGAGGAAAAGAATGCCGAAACGCGAAAAAGCTGGGCAGCAAAGTACCAGGACTCCGCGGGAACGCGTGCGGGTGTTGATTACGGGGGGACGAATTCAGAGACGAATTCAGGCCCTGGCGCGAGAGATCCGAAAAGATTTTCCCGGGGAGCCGCTGCATCTGGTGAGCGTGTTAAAGGGCGGGGTATTTTTTCTGACAGATCTGGCAAGAAATATTCCCGGGGAAGTGTCATTTGATTTTATTGCCGTGTCGAGCTACGGAGAGAAGACGCACTCGTCGGGGCAAGTGCGATTGACGAGGGACCTGGACTCGAGCATTGAGGGGAAAACGGTCATCGTGGTGGAAGATATTCTAGATACGGGCATGACGCTGCAGTACTTGTTACGTTTGTTCCAGCAACGCAAGCCGAAACATTTGCGCGTGGCGGTGCTGTTGGACAAGCCGGAGCGGCGGATCGCGGCGGTACACGCGGACTACATTGGTTTTTCGATTCCCAACGAATTTGTGGTTGGGTATGGGCTGGATTACGCGGAGCGATACAGAAATCTACCGTATGTCGGAGTGTTGTTGCTGGGGCCGCGCTTGAAGAAAAAGCCCGCGGAAGACTGAACTCGCGCTGTGAAAGCCATTCGCAACCATTGAATCTGACTCGCCTGCTCACAAGCCGGGAGGAGAAGTGCAAACCGGCGAGATTTCGCCGCCATTGTTGAGGCGTGGAAGGCTGGTCCTTCGCCGCCTGCTATAATAGATGGACTTCATGAATCCGACGAACGAACATACGATGGCCACCGCCGTGAATGGCGGAACGGAATTCTCCGCAGAACTGCTCTCCACATTTGCGCAAATCGGCGAGGAAGTGAACGCCTCACTGGACCTGGACGAAGTACTGGCGCGCACGGCGGCGTTGATCAAGCGGCACATTGACTACGAAATTTTTGGCGTGCTGTTGATGGAGGGAGATGGAAGTTTTCTTCGGCACCGCTTTTCCATCGGATATCCGAGAGAGCTGGCGGACAATTTGCGGATACCGGTGGGGCAGGGGATTACCGGGACGGCAGCCGCGACGGGGCACTCCGTGCGGGTGAGCGATACTTCCAAGGACCCGCGGTATATCAATGCCATCGACACGGTGCGTTCCGAGCTGGCGGTTCCGCTGATGCTGCGGGGAAAATGCGTCGGGGTGCTGGACGTTCAGAGCGGGCAACTGGATTACTTTACTCGCGACCAGCAGAACATCCTGACGTTGCTGGCCAGCCGGCTGGTGGTGGCCATTGAGAACGCGCGACTGTTTCAACAGGTGAAGGCGCAGGCGGATACGCTCCTGTTGTTGAGCGAAGTCAGCAGAGAAACCGGTTCGATATTGGAAGTGGAAGAGCTTCTACGCCGCGCCGCGGAACAGACCAGGCGGGTGATTGATTACCAGATTCTGAGCATCATGCTGTATGACGAGGAACTGAAAGTTTTTCGGCACCGCGTGGACGTGAAGCATGGCCAAAGGGTCCAGGGAAAACTGCGTGCGACTTCGGGCGAAGGAATCGTTGGAGCAGCGGCGACATTGAAGGAGCCGGTTCTTGTGCCGGATGTGACCGTCGATCCGCGGTATCTGATGGTGAATCCGGAGACGCGTTCGGAACTGGCGATTCCCATGATGCATAAAGGGAAAGTGATCGGCGTGCTGGATCTGGAGAGCCCGCAACTTAATAATTTTACCGAGGATCACGTGCAGACGCTTTCGATTCTAGCCGCGAACCTGGCGGTTTCGTTGGAAAACGCGAGGCTTTACGAACAGTTGGCGCGCGACGAGGCTCGGCTGGAGCGGGATTTGCAGGCGGCGAAACGGATTCAGGGGGCGCTGCTGCGTCCGGTGCCGACGGAAGATTTTGGATTGGAGATGGCGGCGCGGTATCTTTCGGCGCGAGAGGTGTGCGGAGACCTTTACGAATTTCTACGCTACGGGCCGCAGCAACTGGGGATTGCGCTAGGAGACGTGAGCGGGAAGGGAACGGCGGCGGCGTTGTATGGAGCGGTGGCCATCGGAATCATGCGGAGCCTGGCTCCGCAAAAGCTGCAACCGGCGGAAATGTTGAAGCAGATGAACCAGTTGGTGGGCGAGCGGAAGATCGAAGGACGATTCATGACCGCATGCTTCGCCACGTGGCAAAGAGGCCGGCAGAAGTTGCGGGTGGCGAATGCGGGGCAATCGCAGCCGCTGCTCTACAAAGAGGGGCGCTGCGGCAAGATTGAATTGACGGGGTTTCCGCTCGGGATATTCGAGGAAGTGACATATGACGAGTGGTCGGTCACGCTGGAAACGGGAAACATACTGGTGTTTCATTCGGACGGAATCGCCGAGACCATGAACAACGAGGGGCAGTTTTTTGGGACGACGCGGCTTATGAGGCTGATTGAGAAGCACTACGAATCGTCGGCGACGGAAATTGCGGACGTGATTTTGCGCGAGGTGGATTGGTTCACACAAAGCGCGCCGCTTGCGGATGACCGGACGCTGGTGGTCGCCAAAGTCCGATGAGCCATTCGAACGAAACTCTTACAAGCAAGCTTAAGTACGTAGATCCTGCTTCCTTTACACCGCAATTCGAATGGAAGAAGAGCGAGGCGGGCGGCGAGGAAGTGGTGTGCGAGAGAATGCCGCTGGAATCGGTCGCGCAGAAATTTGGAACGCCAACTTATTTATATAGCCGTGCTGCTATTGATGGGGCCTATCAGGAGCTTCACAAGGGATTAGGCGCACTGCCGCACACATTGTGTTTTGCCGTGAAGTCGAATGGGAATCTGTCGATTCTGAAACATCTTGCGGAAATGGGGAGCGGATTCGACATTGTGTCGGGTGGGGAACTGGACCACCTGCAGCGTATCGGGGCGCGTGGGGATCGGATTGTTTTTTCGGGAGTGGGCAAGGACCGGCACGAAATTCGTCACGCGCTGAACTATCGGGCGGGTGAACGAGGCGGAAGCGCGGGAATTCTGCTGTTCAATGTTGAATCCGAAGCGGAGCTGGAAATCTTGGTGGAGGAGGCGGCGCGGCTAGTTGCACGGGGGAACAAGCCGCCTGCCGCAGCGATTCGAGTGAATCCGGATGTGCAGGCGGGAGGTCATCCCCACATTGCTACCGGGCAGCACGAGCACAAATTTGGATTGGATTGGGCCGAAGCGAAACGGCTTTACTTGGCGCGTCGGGATTCCAAATGGATTCGGTGGCAGGGAATCAGTGCACATATTGGTTCGCAGATAACGACGCTCGTGCCGTTTCGGAGGGCGCTCAGGCGGCTGGCGGGATTTGTCGGAGAGTTGCGGGGCGCGGGAATCGATGTGCGCTACCTGGATGTTGGGGGCGGGCTGGGAGTGCGCTACTCGGACCAGAAGCCGCCGACGCGGACGGAATACGCGCGATTGGTTTCGCAGATGGTGCGCAAACTTGGCTTGCACCTTTTGCTGGAGCCGGGGCGGTCGATCATAGCTCCCGCTGGCGTGCTATTGACGCGCGTGGTTTATACGAAAACGAATCGGGGCAAGACTTTTGTGGTGGTGGACTCGGCGATGAACGATTTGATGCGGCCGGCGCTGTATGGGGCGATTCATCCGATTACGAAAGTCGCGCGGCGGGGGAAGGAAAATGACGCCCGGCGCGCGAGGGTTGATATTGTCGGGCCGGTTTGCGAGACGGGAGATTGTTTCTTGCGGGATTGGCCGCTGGGAGAAGTGAAGGCGGGAGACTTGCTGGCGATTTGGGCGGCGGGGGCGTATGGAATGTCGCAAGCGTCGAATTACAACGCGCGATGTCGTCCCGCGGAAGTCATGGTCGAGGGACGGAGCGCACAGTTGATTCGGCGGCGCGAAACGCAGAAGGATTTGCTGCGCACGGATGTTCTCGGCGGGTGATGCGATTGCGGGCGGGAGTAGGCGCGAAGAGCGGAAATTGGATTTGGGGTGGTTCGGTCGCGGTGGGCGGAAAAGCGGGAGCTACCTCCCGCACGCCAAGGCGCTAGGCTTCGCCCCATTTCAGTTTGTTGCGCAAAATTTCGAAATAGGATTTCTTGGGAGGCTGGATCAGCTTCAACAGTTCTTTGGCGCGGGCGGCGCGGACAATGTCTCCCGGCTGCAAAGGGATACCGCGTTGGCCGTCAAGAGTCAGAAAAACGGATTCGGTGTTGCCGGAGAGTTTCATTTCGATGGTTGAAGAATCGCGGATGACCAGGGGGCGGTCACTGAGCATGTGCGGACAGATGGGAGTGATGACGAAAGATTCTACAGTGGGATGCACGATGGGACCGCCGGCGGAGAGAGAGTACGCAGTGGAGCCGGTAGGAGTGGCGATGATTAGACCATCGGCGCGGTAGCGGCAAACAAAATCGCCGTCAATGATGAGCTCGAGCTCGATCATACGGGCGAGAGCGCCTTTGTTGATCACCACTTCGTTGAGCACTCGCTGGGTATCGATTATTTTGCCGGCGCGTTCGAGGTCCACGGTGATGAGGACGCGCTCGCTGAGAGAGAAACGGCCCTCGAGCGTGTCATCGAGAGCTGGATGGAGTTCCTGCAAAGTGAAGTTCGTAAGGAAGCCGAGGCTGCCCATGTTGATCGGCAGGACCGGAATACCGCGCGGGGCAGCCAAGCGCGCGGCGGCCAGCAGAGTGCCGTCGCCGCCGAGGACGAGCAAGAGCTGCGATGAATCGGCAACCTTCTGACGGGTAAGGCCTTTCGCCCCGTTGGGCAAGCAGTTTGCCGTCTCCTCATCAATAAGAGTTTGTATGCCTCTCTCCTCCAGCCATTTCAGCAAGGGGGGGACAACCACGCAGAGATCGGAACGGCGAGGGCGCGAAATGATGCCGATGGATTGAAAGGATTGTCCGGGGTGCATGTGCGTCTGCGATTCTACCCCAAGGTCTTTTTGCGTGCGTGGAGAAAGTATTCCTGATTGCCTTCGGTTCCCAGAAGACGGCTGGGGCGGACTCCGAGGTATTCCAAGGCCATGGATTCGACGCATTGACGAACGGATTGAACTGCTTGATCGCGGAGAGATTGGTCTTTCACGATTCCGCCGGGGCCGATGTCTTCGCGGGGCAATTCGAATTGCGGCTTGATGAGGATGAGAAACACGGCGCCGGGTTTGGCTACGTCGACCGCGGGAGCGAGCACTTTGCGAACGGAGATAAACGACACATCAATCACGACGAGGCCGACTGGTTCCGGAAGGTCATGCGAGTGGAGTTCGCGGGCGTTGCGCTTGATGGGAATAACGCGAGCGTTCTTTGTGAGCTTCCAGTCGAGTTGATCGATGTTCACGTCCAAGGCGTAGACGCGGGCGGCTCCGTGTTGGAGCAGGCAGTCGGTGAACCCGCCATTGGAAGCGCCGATGTCCAGGCAAGTGCAACCGGCCGGGTCAATCGCAAAGTCTTCGAGGGCGCCTTCGAGCTTTGTTCCACCTCTACTTGAGAACCTCTGGAGCCGGCTGGTAACTTCGATGCGCGCGTCAGCCGCGACGGGCGTGCCGGCTTTTTTCGCCGGCTGGCCGTCCACTTGAACTTCACCAGCGAGAATCATGGCGGATGCTTTTTGCGGGGAGTCGGCGCAACCGCGCTCGACGAGAAGAACATCGAGCCGTTTGCGGACTGACTTAGGTTTCATAAAGCGTTCGAGCGATTAGGCGCGGCGATGCACGAGGAATTCGGCGATTTCGCGGATGCGCGCGGCGCGATCGGCGTATAGGGCGAGCTCGTCTATGGCTTTGGTGGCCAGGTCGTTGGCAATCTGATGAGAGCGCTCCAGACCGTAGACCGCGGGGTAGGTTGCTTTTTGTTGCGCGAGGTCTTTTCCCGCGGTCTTGCCGAGAGCGGCGGAAGATTCTTCGACGTCCAGAATGTCGTCGGTGACTTGGAATGCCCATCCGATGGTGTCGCCGAACCGGCGCAGGCGGGAGACATCTTCGGGGCCGGCGCCCGCGCACAAGGCCCCTGCGGTGATAGAAGCACGGATCAGCGCGGCGGTTTTCGAGCGGTGGATGTATTCGAGCATTTGGGGATCGACGGGCTTCCCTTCGGCTTCGATGTCGGCGACCTGGCCGCCGACCATTCCGTTGATGGTGCCGGCGGCAGCGGCGACTTCCGTAAGGATGGCGGCGCGGCGGTCTGCGGAGGTGGGTGTTGCGCCAATGGTTTCGAATGCGAGAGTCAAGAGTGCATCCCCGGCAAGGATCGCGATAGCTTCACCGAATTTCTTGTGGCAAGTGGGTTTGCCGCGGCGAAGGTCATCATTATCGAGCGCGGGAAGATCATCGTGGATTAAGGAGTAGGTGTGGATGAATTCCATGGCGCATGCAGGATGAAGTGCGGGCACGACATCGGCGGCAAAGATGCGTGCGGTTTCGAGGCAAAGGATGGGCCGAATGCGCTTGCCGCCAGCGAAGACGCTGTAGCGCATAGCGGTGTGAATGGAAGGAGGTTGGGCGGCCGCGGCGGGCATCAGCCGTTCAAGAGCGGCATCGACGGCCAGGCGGTCTTCTTCGAAGAAGGGAGGAAGTTTCATCGCGGCAGGGAATGGGCGCCCAATGAATAGATGAAGCGCGTCACGACTCGGGCTCCCGCTCGGGATCGAAAGGCTCGGCGGCCAGCTTGCCATCGGCCTTCTTCAGAAGGATTTCCACGCGGCCTTCGGCCTCTTCCAGTTGCTTCTGGCACTCCCGGGAAAGTGCGACGCCTTCTTCGAAGAGCTTCATTGCGTCGTCCAAAGAGAGTTGCGGACTCTCCAGGCGGCGGACGACTTCTTCAAGACGAGCTAGCGAGCGCTCAAAATCGGGTTTCTTGGGCGGTTCTGGTTTCTTGGTGGCAGGTGAATTCACGCGGTCGGCCTGTGTCCTTTAGCTAGTGGCGCTTACTTTTGGCAGCGCCGACAGAAGTAAGTTGAGCGTCCGCCTTGAGCGATGCGCTGGATTGGTTCTCCGCAGCGGCGGCAGGGTTTCCCCTCGCGGCCGTAGGCGCGAAGAATTTTTTCCAGCCCCTGGAACCACCACTCCGGATCGCGAAAGTCGGGCGCCGGATGCAGACAGCATTCTAAGGCACGCGAGAGAACGGACACAATTGCTTTGTGCAGACGGCGCGATTCCTGTGGACTCATGGTGTTGGCTCGGCGGCGGGGGTCCAGGCGAGAGTGCCACAGCGATTCACAAGAATAGATGTTGCCGATGCCGGCTACCTGCGATTGATCCAACATGAAGTCTTTCAAGGGGCGCTTGGACTCGGCGAGCGATTGAGTTAAACGCGTGGAAGTAAAATCGCGGGAGAGGGCGTCGACGCCGAGGACGGCGAGCCCAGAGCAGGCGTCAGCGGATGCCCAGAAGTGAACGCGGCCGAAATGGCGCCGGTCGGCGAAGCCGAGGACGCCTTTGTCGAGCTCGAGGGCAACATCGACGTGGACGCCGGTTTCGCTTTGGTTGGCGCGCTGGATCAATTCTTTGGAATTCGCAAACCAGAGGAGTTGGCCATCGAGTTTGAAATGCATGGTCAGCAGGCCGCGGTCCAGAACGAGCAACACATATTTGCCTTGGCGAGCGACGGCGCGGATGCGGCAGCCCTGCGCATTTCGGGCGAGATGCGAGGGGGCTTGAGGCTTCGTCGCGATGGGATGAAAGACGTGAACGCAGCGGATTCGGCGACCTTGGACCAAGGGCCGGAGCGTGCGCACAACAGCTTCTACTTCCGGAAGTTCAGGCATGAGCGTTGGGCGATATCAAGAACCTGGTTTGAGCGTGAGCGTGTGCTTCCGCGTCTTTTCCTCGGCCGCATCGCTGAAGGGGGCAAAAATGGGTTTGCCTTCGTACCAGTAGGAGAATTGATCGGAGTAATGGCTGCTGCCCGGCTGGCCGGATTGTCCCGCGGGAATGAGGAGAATGGATCGGTCCCAGTTTCCTGGATTGCCGATAAAGCGCATCGCTGGACCGTGAGTTTTGGTGGCCGCGCGCACGCTGTATTGCGTTCCTGATTGCGGCTTGTCCGTGATGCTCAGGAATCGCTTCAGCATGCCTTCGCGCCCGATGGGATGGAACATGTCCAGGGAGTTGAAGCGCTTCCAGGCCCAGTCTTCCGCGCGTTCGCTCTGGCTTTGCTTGGCCAAATCGCTTACGGCGGTATCAGCGGCGGCGGCTAACAATTCGTCATAATTCTTGTACGCCGAGGGCAGCCACTTGGCAGGCCGGTCGGTGAGGATTTTTTGCAGAAAAGTAGTGCTGCGCCACTGATAAAGATTCGATTCTTTCCCGAGGAAGGGTTCGAGGAGGATGTCGAGGGCGGCCCGGCGGACGGCATGAACGAAAGAAACTTCCGGAGAATCGGCATCGGCGATTCCGTTCCAGTCTTTCAGGCCATCGATGAGTTTTTGGGCGCGAGGGTCTTTGGGCTTAGCGACTTTTGCGGACGCCGACAATTGGTCCGCGATAAAAGCGTGGGGATAACTATACGTGTCGGTCTCTACTTTCAGCATGTCCTCGGGCCGCAGGTCGTGGCGATCATGCAGCAGGTCGTAGATACGCGCGGTGCGGTAGGGCTCTTCCCAGCGGTCGGTGAGATACGGTTTATAAAGTGGGCCGACGACGCGAGCGTTGGCGGTGGCGATCAATCCGCTTTCGGGATTGAGCGCTTGCGGCAATTGCTCGAAGGGGATGTAGCCGGTCCATTCGTAGTCATCGGTGTCGCCAGGAATGGGAACTTCGCCGTGGCCCTTCTTTCGAATGGGCACGCGCGCGGCCATCACGTAGCCGATATTTCCTTCGACGTCGGCATAGACGGCGTTCTGGCCAGGTCCCCAGACGCGCTTCATCGTCTCTCGAAATTCTTTCCAGTTGCGAGCTTTCCCGAGCCAGTTGTAGCTGTTGGCGAGGCCACCTGGTTCCGTCGCAGTCCAGCGCAGAGCGAATGCTTTGTCTCCCTCGCGATGAACGACTGGGCCGTGTCGCGTAACGGTGACTTTGAGGTGTTCGTCGGGCTGGCCTTTGACGCGGATGATCTCCTCGATGATTTGCGCCTTGGTCCAGGCGCCCTTGACGCGATACTCATCGGGCGAGGCGGGATTGAAGGTTTCGACGTAGAGGTCCTGAACGTCGGCACCGTTATTTGTAAAGCCCCAGGCGATGCGGTCATTGTGGCCGATGATGACCATGGGGGCGCCGGGCAGGGTGAGTCCTTTAACGTTCCATCCCGGTGCGGTGAGATGAATTTCGTACCAGATTGGCGGAATCGAAAGCTCAAGATGAGTGTCATTGGCCAAGAGAGGCTTACCCGTTGCGGTGTGCGAGCCGCTCACGACCCAGTTGTTGCTGCCGAGGCTCTGGCGAATTTCGTTGTTTGATTCTGCGAGGGATTCTTGAACGGAGCGTGCAAGGGCGCTGGTCAAGTCGGGGTCGCTGTCCCCTGCCAGGACGCTGCCCGTGTTCCCGCGGCTCGCCTTGATGACGTCGTCGGGCTGCATATCGTCGTCATCGTCTTCATCATCGTCGGCGGCGGAACGTTGCGAGCCGTCGTCGATGACTTTGGGGTCGCCGACGACGAAGTGATCCATCGCGGCTTCCTCGGAGAAAAGATCCTTGGCGCGGTCTGCGCCGGCGCGTTCCGTGACTGTGGCGCGATTTAGTTCTCGTTCCCAGGTGTCCGTCAGCGTTCGGTACATGTAGGCAGAAATGGCCAGAGTGTCGGAAGGCTGCCAGGGCGCAGGTTCGTAACGGAGAAGTGAAAATTCCAGGGGGAGATTTTTCTGGTGTTGGGCGATGAATTGATTTACGCCGCGGGCGTAAGCTTCCAGAACTTTGCGCGATTCGGGATCGAGAAGGGTGGCGTCGCGCTCGGCGGCACGGGCGAAGCCGTAGGTACGAAAACTCTGATCGATCTTGAGGGTTCTGGCTCCCAGGATTTCGGAGAGTTGACCGCGCGCGGCACGGCGGAGGAGATCCATCTGCCACAGGCGATCCTGCGCCATGACGTAGCCTTGGGCTTCCGCGAGGTCCTCTACGGTTGCGGCGCGAATGTGCGGGACGCCCCAGCCATCCCGTTCGACGGTGACTTCCTGGCGGAGGCCGGGCAGGGAAGCGCTGCCATCGATCTGCGGTAGGGGGCGGTAGATGAACCACCAGGCTACCGAGGCGGTCACAACTACGAGAATGGCGAAAACCCAGTAAAAGACCCGAAGAACAATTCGCAAGTGCGCTCCCGACCGATTTAGGCAAAATTCGAGTGTAGAGGAGGTGCCGCGTGCGTGCAACCGAGTCCAACTAACGAGCGGGCGAACTCAGTATGTCTGGCGTTTTCGCTGACGACGGCAGAACGATGTTCGGAGCTGTCGTGGACCTACTTTTTGCTGGACGGAGCAGTGGGAACAGCAGCTGGTTTTAGATCAGCAGCAGTTTTTTGCAAATCGGTGACGAGGGAGCCATCAAGCTCATAAAGAGCAGGTTCGTTCTCTCGTTTCGCCAGGTATTTATCGCCATGTTTTGAAAACAGAACTTTTTCGGTTCGCTTGCCGCTGTCGGAAGTGACAATGACGTCCAACACGGATGTCGTGAATCCAGTATCGGGGAATTTGCTCGCGGAGAGATCGCGGATTTTGTCGATGAGCACCGACACCGTGCCAGGGTCCATCTTTGTGCCATTGGACCACCAATCGCTGCCGCTGTGGGTGAGGAAATAGCTTTTGCCACCATCGTGAAGCTCGACTTTGTCCGGGTCGGCAAAACTGAAATCGAAGAGCTTCTTATTTTTGAAATCGTCGATGCTCTTATCCAGGCCCGTCCCGGTCCCGCCCGAAATTTTGTAGACGCCTGCGACTGCCGTGGACTTTGCATAGTAGTCGTCTTTGCTCTTGCGAACTTGGAGTTCCTGCGTGCCGGAGACATCCGTCACTCGCGCTGTAGCAAAAGGAGTGCCGGAACTGAACGCCGCAGCCACCTTTTTTTCATCTTCACTTGAGCTTAAATCCATTTTTGCATCGCGCAAGGTACGCAGTAGCTCTTCCACTTGGGAACGGTCCGCGCGGAACGGCTTCGGCTTCACGATTTGCCATTCGTCTTTGGTGCGCCCAAAAGTGATGCTTTGTTTCTTGGCGGTCAATTCGATGCTGGAGACCTTGTCGGAATCAATTGGAAGGAGACGTTTGTCGCGCAGATCGTTGGCGGACTTGTCGAAGCTGCTTTTTTTGTAGTTTGACAGGGCAAAGACGCGGGGGTCGCCTGAGATGGCGGCATAGACCGCAGACCCTGCCGGTGTATCATCGCCGAAGAAGAGCCTCGTGGACTTCTTGTTCTTGTCGGTGACGTTCAATTCCATCGCTGGATGCGTCAGTCCGTACTGATCGAGGCTGGCGGCTTTCTCTTCGATGGTGCGGTCGGAACTGAGGGAGGACAGGCTAGAGAGCAAGCTGGAAATGGCGTCCGGGTCGGCACTGAGAGGTTCGGGAGTGGCGAGTTGCCACTTGGAATCGCTGCGCTGCAAACGGACGGCGTCGCCATTACGCTTCTTGATCTCGATACCCTGAATCTGGTCTTCCGGTGTGCTCAACAGCTTAATCGTGGCGCTCGACGAAGGTGTTTTGTCGGCCGTGGCCGTTTTCTTGTTGGACCACCAAATGACTCCGCTGAGCACGAGCAGGAGAAAGCTGGCGGTCAGAAGACCCTTAGACTTCATGGGTTATCTCCGCCTCCACCAGGTAATCAATCCAAATGCGATCACAGCGAACGGGAACACCACGACGCTGAGCCAGAACGTGGCAGTCAACCGGCGGGTTGTCATGTTGAGCGGGCGATCTTCGGGAGACTTCGGGCGAATGGAGATCAGATCTTCGTCGGAAGAGAGCCAGTTGACGATATTGACCATGAGGTCGCGGTTGCCGAGCGAACGCGAACCGGCAATGCTGTTTTGCGCGGCGTGCGAAGTGCCGAGGACCACAAAGCGGCCTTGAGGTGAGCCGGTGAGAGTGCCGGCGACGGCGAGAGTCAGCGGGCCTTTTTTGCCTTTTGTCGGATCAACAGCGCCGCGAGCGCTTATCGATGTGGTGGCCACACTTGCTTCGGTGGTGGCTACTAGCTTGGATAGCGTGGCCTTGCTGCCGGATTGCGTGTCCAACGAGCGCGACAACGGATAGGCCGTCGGCACACGCCTGAGCGGTTCCGTGATGGGATGCGATTCGTAGCCCACGATGAACGGAACTTCGGGTCCCAGGCGGAATAGTTGTCCCACACCACTGAGATCGAGAGCCAAGTCTTTGTTTGCCGTGACGCCCCAATCGGCGAGGAGTTTTAGTAAATCAGAGTTGTCGCTGGGAGGTTCGGCCTCGCCGAGACGCAGCGGGGTATCCAGCAGGAAAAAAGCGCGGCCACCGGCTTCCACGTAAGTTTTCAATGCGTTGACGATCGGAGCAGGGTAGTCATTTTTGGGGCCGGCAATCACCAGGACAGTACAACTCTTGGGGACTTCGGAAGAAGCAGCCGCTGGCGCCTGACCAATGGCCAGCGATTTGCTCTCGGCTGGCGCTGCCGGCCGGAGAGTTTCTGTGCGAACTTTGTAATTGTCGCGCTCGAGGACCTGCTTGAACAACGAGTATCCACCGGAGTCGCTATCGTCAATAGAATGCTCACCGGCGGCGGAGAGCACGCAGACTGTGCGTTCGTCGGACTTGAGCGAGCGGATCAAGGCCCCGGTAATCTCTTCTTCGCTCAAGCTCTTCGCGCTCTCTCGCCGAGCGCCGCTTTCCACGATGAGTGCGGAATCCGATCGAAACCCGGCCGCTTTCGCTACTTGAGGTTTGCGTTCCGGATCGATGTAAGTTACGTGCAATTTGGGAGAAAGGCTGGCGTAGCGGTCAAGCGTGTCGCGAGCGCCGCGGAAATCCGTTTGCGCGCCGAAGTACGTTAGTTGGACGTCGGACTTCAGCCCCTTTACAACTTTGATGGTTTGGTCGGAGAGGCTGAACTGCTTGTTGGCGGTGGAGTCGTAGGACTTGTCGTAGCGATTGGCCAGAAAGTTTGCCGCAACCAGAACCGCGAGTACGACCAGGATGTAAACGCTGGCGTACGCGGTGTATTGAGTTTGTCGAGTTCTAAGCCAGGCGAGGGCCATCCTAGGACCTCCACCGCAACGATTCCATCTGCCGCGCGGTCAGGAACAAAGCAAGAAAAATGAAGCTTACATAAAACACCGCATCCTTGAAATCGAGGACGCCTTTGCTGAAGTTTTCCATGTGCGTAATGATGGATAGGTAGCTCAGCACTTTCGAGGCCGTGGTGCTGTCGAACTCGGTAAACCAACTCAACACATAAAGAAGGAGGCTCACAAAAAACGCGGCTCCTCCCGCCACGATCTGATTGCTCGTCATCGCCGAGATGAGCGTCCCGAGAGCAAGCAGGCAGCCACCTTGCAACACGAGGCCAAGGTAACCCACCACGACGGGCTTCCAATCGGGCTTGCCCCAGGCAAAAAGGAAGGCGATGTTAAGCAGTGACATCCCTAGGACGCAGAGGTAAAGGAGCATTGCTCCCATCCACTTGCCCAGAATGATGCTGACGTCCTGAATCGGAGACGTCAGCAGCAACTCCATCGTGCCGTTGCGTTTCTCCTCAGCGATGAGCCTCATGCTGATCAAGGGAATCAGGAAGAGGGAAATGGTTCCCGCGAATCCGAGTATCGGGCGAATAATGTATTCGTTGACGCTCATCGGGGGCCCGCCACCGCTCATCTGCGCGCGAAAACTCTCATTGACGAATTGTCGGGTGAATAAATAAAACCAGATACCGAAGATCAGCGCGAACAACGCCATCACGGCGTAGGCGATGGGCGAGGCGAAATAACTGCGCAGTTCTTTTCGGCAAATTACCCAGGCGTGTGTCATTGGGAAGATTCCTTTGAGGTTGACGCTTCCGCGGCTGCTGCCGGGGCGGGTTGGTTGCCGGTGAGCTGCAGGAAGATTTCTTCCAGGCTGACGGACGCGGTGCGAAGTTCATTGAGATCCCAGCCGGCTTCCACGACAGAGCGTGCCAGGTCTCCACGGACGAGTTTTTCCTTCAGGCCTTCGATTTCAAAGAGGGCGCCACTTTGCTTCTTTTCCTTGAACGTCACTCGGCCAACGCCTGCTACTTTTTCAAGTCGCTCCTGAACACTCTCGGTGTTCAGATCTCCCTTTCGACCAGCCACTTCGGCAAGAACGAGTTCCGCCCCGCGCGCGCGCCTCTGCAGGTTGCTCACGGAATCAGTCGCGACAAGCTTACCCTTGTTGATGATGATGACCTTTTCGCAGGTCTGCTCGACTTCCGGGAGGATGTGCGTGCTCAGGATAATCGTGTGGTCGCCAGCGAGGCTCTTGATCAAGTCGCGCGTCTCGTTGATTTGCTTGGGGTCGAGTCCGGCGGTGGGCTCGTCCAGGATGAGCACGTCAGGATTGTGAAGGATGGCTTGCGCCAAGCCGACGCGCTGCCGGTAGCCCTTCGATAGTTTTCCCAGCAGCTTGTTCTTTACATCGCCGACCGCGCAGCGGTCGCAAACCGTATCAACGCGGTGGCGCAACTCGGCGCCAGAAAGTCCCTTGAGTCTCCCGACAAACGTCAGGTATTCCGCAGTGCGCATTTCGAGATAAAGCGGCGGCGCCTCGGGGAGATAACCGATTCGTTTTTTGACTTCGAGCGGCGCGTCGAGGACGTCAAAGCCCGCAACAGTCGCGGTTCCCGAGCTGGGCGGCAGGAAGCACGTCAGCATTCGCATCGTGGTTGTCTTGCCGGCGCCGTTCGGTCCCAGGAAGCCGACGATCTGGCCCCGCTCGACTTCGAACGAAATGTGATCGACAGCCGTGTTACGCGCATACCTCTTGGAAAGATCCTTCACGCTAATCATAGAATTTTCTTTTTGGAATTAAGAGTTTCAGTATTGTCGCTGCCCTAGCTGGCCGAAAATATCCTCGAACCGTTCTACTTCGACACAATATCCTAAAAACGTCCGGAGCGTCATGTCAATATCTCATCCATAATTTTTCCGAGCTTTTCGCGGCAGAAAACGAAAGCTTGACCTTCGTTATCTCCATACGATTAAGACGCACGGCGCCCAGAACGGTTACCTGCGCACCGCGCTAGTACTGCTACAATGCCGCTGGGGGACGGAATCCAAATGCTGGCCATACGCCTGATGGGCGTCCTGGCGTTGATCGCACTGAACGGATTCTTCGCGGCGACGGAGTTTTCGCTGGTAGCCGTGCGCTTGTCGAGGGTGCGCCAACTGGTCGCGAAAGGAAACGTCCGCGCGCGGGTGGTTGAAACGCTTTTAGGTGATTTGCACCGCGTCGTTTCCGGCGTACAGCTGGGGATCACGCTCACAAGCCTGGCCATTGGGGCGCTGGGAGAGGCCACGTTTGCGAAAATATTCCAGGCGATTTGGCCGGCCAGCTTTGGAATTCACACCACACTCTATACCCACGCCATTGCACTCGCCTGCGCGTTCGCCCTCCTCAGCTCGTTGCACGTGGTGATCGGTGAACTGGTGCCCAAAACGGTCAGCTTGGCCCGCGCGGAGCGTGTCGCTTTGCTGGTGGCTTTGCCGTTCCATTGGTTCCTGAACACTTTTCATTGGGCAATCCATTTGCTCGATCGGATATCGGGTGCGATCGTAAAGGCTTTGGGAGTCAGTTCAGCGCAAGTTCATGGCGTGGCGCATTCAACGGAAGAATTGCAGATCCAAATCCAGCAGGCCCGCGAGCGCGGCCTGATCGCTCCCGGCGAAGAGAAGTTTATCCTCAGTGCCATGGAACTTGCGCAAATCCAGGTGCGGGAGATCATGGTGCCGCGGCCGGATATCCACACGCTTTCCGTGGAAGCCGAGCTGGACGAAGTGATGCGGGTTTTTGCAACAACGCAGCGGTCGCGCATCCCCGTCTATCGCGGAAACGCGGACCACATCCTAGGCTTCGTTCATATCAAGGATATGATTTGGATCCTACTCGATCGTGAGCGCCGCCTTGAGGAAAACCTCTCTCCGCCGCCGTTCGACTTGCGTCGCGTTTTGCGCGAAGTGCTCATCGTGCCGGAGACCAAGCCGGCCAGCGAATTGCTGCTCGAATTGCGCACGCGTCATGTGGGCATGGCGCTGGTGGTGGACGAGTTTGGGAGCATCCTTGGACTTGTCACCATGGAAGACATTCTGGAACAGATGGTGGGGGAGATTCACGACGAATTTGACGTTGTCGAGCGGCCGCTGACGCTTGCCGACGGAGCGTTGATTTTTGACGCTGCGCTGAATGTGCGCGATCTCGACACGCAATACAACATCACAGTGCCCGAGGATCCGGCTTACGCGACTGTAGGCGGTTTCGTCCTCGACCAATTGGGATTCATCCCCAAGGGCGGAGAGAGTTTTGAATATGGCAATTTTCGCTTCTCGGTCGTGGAGATGGACGGCAAACGCGTTGCCCGAGTGAAAATTCAACGGATTCGCCCCGCCGAAAATGAAAACAAACCGGCGTCAATTCCAGAAGTGGTTTTGCAACCGTCCAGAGATTCAAAAACTTCCCGGGAGAACTCCTAGCTGTGGTCTCGGACTATCCTTCGAGTTTCAAGCGCCGGTGCACCAAATCATTTTCGTACGATACCCGCGACTCTTCAACTTGCCTTCCTCGCGCTGGTTGTTTTGCGCCGCCATTGCCATTCCTTCCGGAATCCTTGCGCCATCTTTAGGTCTTGTCAAAATCAGCAAAGGTGTCTATGTAGCACTTTGAGTTTCATGAGGCTCCGGTAGACAATGAAGGCGTGAGTCCGCACAAGCACCGGCTCGCCGATTACCTGCGGCCCAAAACGCTGTCGATGTTGTTGCTCGGGTTTTCTTCGGGCCTTCCCTATTTTCTGGTCGGCATTACGTTCGGCTACTGGCTGCGCGATGAACACACCTCCCTGACGGTGATCGGGTTTGTTTCCTGGGTGAACATTGCATATTCCTTGAAGTTTCTGTGGGCGCCCTTGATGGATCGCGTCGACTTGCCGTTGTTTAAACGGCTTGGACATCGGCGCGGATGGATGATGTTCTCGCAGATCGTCGTCGGGCTGGCCCTGGCAGCCATGGGCGGAACTGGCACGAAAGCCGGGCTCGGCCGGCTTTGCGCTTTTGCGCTCATCGTCGCGTTCGCCTCATCGACACAGGACATTGTGGTCGATGCCTGGCGAATTGAATCGGCAGACGACGAAGATGAACAAGGCCTCCTCGCGTCTGCCTATCAGTTCAGCTACCGTCTGGCGCTTCTGACTGCGGATTCCGTTATCCTCATCGTGGCAGCGGCCGTGGGCTGGCGCATGTCCTACGGTATTTACGGCGCATGTATGGCCGTTGGAATGATCGCCACCTGGTTTGCGAAGGAACCGGAGCTCGCGGATGCGGTGATGGATGAAAAAAAGCGCGAAGCGCCTCTTTGGACGCCGCGCGGTTTCCTCGACGCTGTTGTGGGACCGTTCATCGCTTTCTTCCGCGCACATGGCTGGCTCGCGCTTGTGATGTTAGCGGCAATCAGCCTCTACCGCGTGCCGGACTTCATCATGGGTCCGATGGCGAATCCCTACTACCATGACCTCGGTCTTTCGAAGCAAACGGTCGGAGCGGTGCGCGGCTCCATCGGACTCATCGCTACGTTTGCAGGCATCGCAGCGGGCGGATTCTGCTCGCTGAAGCTGGGCCACATGCGCGCGCTCGTCATCGGGGGCATTCTGCATTCAGTCGCGGTTGCCGCGTTTGCGGCTCTCGCGTTCGCGGGCACGGGCATTCCTCTCTTCGCGCTGGTCATGGCGGGTGACAACTTCGGCATCAGCTTTGCCGGCGTTGCGCTTATCGCGTACATGTCTAGTCTCACTAATCTGGGATACACCGCCACGCAGTATGCGCTCTTGAGTTCAACCTATGCCTGGCTGGGAAAAATCTTGAAGGGATTTTCCGGTGCTGCCGTCGAAAGCCTGAGCGCCACGCACGGCCTCATTCACGCCTACGGCATTTTCTTTATCGTCTGCGGACTGACCGGCGTGCCTGCGGTCCTTCTCTTCGCGGCATTGGGTTACTGGCACAAGCGGAAGCAATCGGCGCCAGCCCCTGCCTAGGAAAGTCTGCGTGCCCAAAATGGCCGCGCAGGAATTCCCCCGTTGAACCGTTTTCGGGAATTTAAATTGAAATTCTAAATCGGGTTGAGGAAGGCCGCTACCTGGTGAGAATTACCGCCGCACCACGCCCCAGATTCAGCGTGCGCGCCGCGTTTCCCTTGTTGACGCCAATTTCAATGTAGCCGCTCGATCCCACATAGGCAATGGCCTCGCCGTTGCTGCCGCTTGCGTACGTATCCACTAGCCGCGCCACCTGATGCGTTCCCACTTGAAGATTGATTGCGCCGCCGTTCGCCGCCGATTCCGGCAAATCTTCGGAGCGGAAATTCGTAATCAAATTGCCAAACACGTCGGCCCGCATGACCACACCCTTGAGAGTTCCATCGGCCTCTTTGGGGCGGGGAATCGCGAACCGCTTGTAGTCGCTGATCTCATCGCCCATGCTGGGAGTCTGCCAGCCTTTGGAGAGCCAGGAAGCGACTGACGCAAAAATGTCCCTTCCATGAAAGGTCTTACTTACAGGGTGCAAGTAATAGTGTTCGACATTGGCATGCCGAACGACCAGACTTTCTTTCTCGCGCTCATAAATGACCGAGAGCACGCCGTTGTCAGGCGCGATAAAATACTGGTTCGCGGCGCTAGCCAGCAGCGGCCGGCGCTCGGTGCCTACGCCGGGATCCACCACCACCACGTGAATAGTCTTCGGCGGAAAGTAGGAATACGCCGAGCCAATCGCCAGCGCGCCGTCGAGCAAATCAAACGCCGACACGTTGTGCGTGATGTCCACGATGGTGACATCGGGATTGATCTTCAGGATGACGCCTTTCAGCGTTCCCACCAGATGGTCGTTGGTGCCGTAGTCCGTCGTGAGCGTGATGGTCGCGTTGGCCAAGGGATTCTCTCGCCTGGGATAGTTTGCGCTTAGCGCAGGCGAAGCGAGGCAACGCTCCGCATCCTTTGACGCTAACGGAGGTGAGCGCCTCCGTCAAGAATTCACACCGCGACTGCTGTGCAATCGCTAATGCCCAGTCGGTTCCCAAAAGCGCGCTTACCCCTGAAGGGGCGAGACACGGCTCGTTGGCGAACTCAAATGACGATCAGCCCACACCCTGCTCGGGTGCGCAGGAATGCCAGTCCGGGTCGGGAAAATGAGCCTTGCAATACCAGTGGCCGCAGCGCTGGCAATATTGCTGAGCGCTGTGGTCGCAGGGTTCATCCACGTGCGAAACCGCCTGACAAAGTTGTTCCTTGGGTTTTACGGCTGTTGCAGTCATGGCATCCTCCACGGCACGAAACAAGGTGCACCAGGGAAGGGAACCTCAGCGGGCACGCTCGACCACGCCCACTTTGTTCACGCCGCTGCAGGCAATATACACCCGTCCGTCCAAAGTGGCCGCCATATTTCGGACCGTGCCGCCGCCCGAAGGAATGTTTGCGCGCGCAAATTGTTCGGTCTTGGGGTCGAATTGAATGATGGTATTTGGTTTTACGCCGGACTCGCTGTACCAGACCATGCCGTCTGGAGTGATCGCAATTCCATAAGGAGCCGATTTCGCGCCGCCGGGCGAAGCCCACATCTTCACCGCTCCAGAACCCAATTCAAGACGGCCCAGGCGGCCTTCACTGAAGTCGGTGAAATAGACGCGGTCATTCGCATCGATGGCCATTCGACGGGGCCGCGCTCCATCCGGAAGTGCGTATTCCGTGATCTCCATCGTCCCCGGATCGATTTTCGCCATTTTATTCGTCGCAAACTCGCAGAATACGGGGATGCCCTTGCTGTTGATGGCGATGCCATAGGGATGCGAATCCACCGTAGGTGCATGCTTCAGGTCCACTTTGCCTGTGCCCGGATCGAGTCTTCCCACCATGTTGGCCACTTGGAGCGTGAACCATAGAATTCCATGGCTATCAAATACGGCGGTGTGCGGGTCCTCGCCTTTCGGATCTGGAATCTTGAATTCCGTTATCGCCCCGGTTCTTGGGTCAAGTTTTCCGATGTAGCCCTTGAAATTTCCCGTGAACCAAATATTTCCGTCGCGATCGGCCACCAATCCGTGAGGGCCGGAATCTTCCAACTTCAGCGGAAACTCCTTGAACGATCCCGTCCGGGGATCGAGCCGGCCTAGCTTGTTGGTCATCTGTTCCGTGAACCACAGCGCGCCGTCCGGGCCGACCGCAGGATCATGCGGGTGCGCGCCTTTTGTGGGAACGTCCCATTCGCGGATGGTGACTTTCAGTTCGCTGACTTCCGTTGCCGGCGA
>Ga0137403_10000053_pt1 | contig 120299 bp, 113 predicted proteins | sample CZOMad2_1_16fung_FD_122057 | JGI IMG/M metagenome (GOLD analysis project Ga0137403, IMG submission 122057) | Vadose zone soil fungal communities from Angelo Coast Range Reserve, California, USA - CZOMad2_1_16fungal (Hybrid Assembly) | ecosystem: Environmental > Terrestrial > Soil > Vadose... | reverse complement strand
CGACCAGCGCGATCACGATCGCCGAGCCGACGGTGCCGAAGATGTAGCTCACGGCATAGGCGATCGGCATCGAGTCGAGGTGGCTCTTGGCCTGCTCGGCGGGCAAGCCCAGTCGGTTGATCGCGTCGGTGGCGAGACCCATCGAGGCGGAGATGGTCTGTGAGCCGGCGAAGAGTCCGGCGGCATAGCCAAGGTCGTAGCCCGCCATCTTGGCGATGACGATGGGAACCGCCAGGCAGAACACGCACTGGACCACCGAGAAGATCGCCTGCGGCAGGCCGTCCTTGGCGACGCCGCGGACGAACTGCGGGCCGACGCCGTAGCCGACCGCGAACAGGAACATCAGGAAGACCGTCGCCTTGAGCGGCGTGGAAATCGTGATCCCGATCTGACCGATGATGACGGCCGCGAGCAGGGTCGCGGTGACCGAGCCCAGGCCGATGCCCTTGAAGGTGAAGCCGCCGACGTAGTAGCCGATGCCGAGGGCGAGAAAGATCGCGATCTCCGGGTATTGGCGCAAGCTCGCGAAGAGCCACTCGATCATGTCGTCCTCCCTACTTGCTCTTGTGCTTGGTCAGCGCGTCGGGCTTCAAGAGCTCGAGGCCCTTCTGCGCGTCGTAGCCGTGGATCTCCTTCACGTCGAGCTTGCGCATGAACGTGATGATTTCCTTCGTAACGACCTGGCCGGGCACCATGATCGGAAAGCCCGGCGGGTACGGGATCACGAACTTTGCCGACACGAGCTCCGGGCCCTTGGCCAGCCGGTCGTCGACGGTCTTGCTGTCGAGCTTCACGTATTCACAGTTCGCGGCGTCGTAGGCCATGTAGTACGCCTCGCGCATGTGACCTTCCTGCGTGGCGCTCTTCGGGTCGTCGCGGAAGGCGTCGTGGAAGCGCTGGAAGTCCGGCAGGTCGGGCACGTCCTCGACCAGCGACTTCACCCGAGCGCGGAACGCCGCCTGGTCCGCCTCGCCCCCCTCGGCCAGCCGCGTGTCGATCGCCCGCGCCATGTCGGCCAGGGCCTTGATCAGGTGCGCGAGGTCGCTCCGCGTGTTGTTGATGTTGATCTGGACGAGCACGCTGTTGCGCGAGGTCTTGTTGATCTGGATGTCGTGCTCGCTGGCCAGGATGCCCTTGAACTGCGTGCCGTCGTAGCCGGCGGCGCCGCACAGCAGGGTGATCCGTGTCGGATCGAGGTAGAACTCGTCGTTGTCCAGCGCCGCGATCGTGTCGGCCATCGTCCAGCCCGCCGCGCCCCAGTCCGTGAAGCCGGACTTCCGGTACTCCGCCGGAATCATCTCGGCCGGCGTGGCCACGCGGAAGTACTTCGAGATCAGCGGGTGGCGGTTGATCTGGCGCCGGGCTTCGATCGCGAGCTGGATCGCCCGTCCGACCAGCTCGTAGCCTTCGAGCTCCATCTGGCGGCGTGCCACGTCGAGCGAGGCGATGATCTGCAGATTCGGCGAGGTCGAGGTATGCGTGAAGAACGCCTCCTTGAACGACGCCTCGACCGTGTGGAAGTCCTCGTCGGCGACGACGATGATCGACCCCTGGCGGAGCGACGACATCGACTTGTGCACCGAGTCGGTCTCATAGACGCGCACCCGCACCTTGTCCGGGTCGGGCAAGAGCTCCATGTCGACCAGCTTGGGGTCGCTCGGATCCATCTTGCCGACGCTCGCCTTGAACGTCTCGTAGCGCTTCTTGTACTCCGGGTCCGGCATGAGCTCGCGGATGGCTGCCGCGGCGCCCATCCCCGTGCGCCTGCGCAAGAACGGCGAGAAGCGCGCGAACCCGAACCACGCCTCGTCCCAGAGGAAGATGAGGTCCGGCTTGATCGCGAGGCACTCGAGCATGGTCCGCTTGACGTTCGCCACGTGGCCGTCGAAGGTGCAGTTGGTCAGCACCACCAGCTTCGCGCGATCCAGCTTGCCCTCGGCCTTCAACTGCAGGAGCGCCTTCTTGATCGGCTTGATGGCGAGGCTCCCGTACATCGAGTACTGCGTCAGCGGGAAGGCGTCGATGTAGAGAGGCTGGGCGCCCGCCAGCACGAGCCCGTAGTGGTGCGACTTGTGGCAGTCGCGGTCGATCAGGACGATGTCGCCGGGCCGCAGGAGCGCCTGGTGGACGATCTTGTTCGACGTCGACGTGCCGTTGGTGACGAAGAAGCTGCGGTCGCCGCCGAGGGCGCGGGCCGCCTTGTCCTGCGCGACCTTGATGTTGCCGGTCGGCTCCAGAAGGCTGTCGAGCCCCCCGGTGGTCGCGGAGGACTCGGCGAGGAACAGGTTGGCCCCGTAGAACTCCCCCATGTCGCGGATCCAGTTGGACTTGAAGATCGACTTCCCACGGGCTATCGGCAGCGCGTGGAAGGTGCCGATCGGGCGCTGGGCATACCGCTTGAGATTGTCGAAGTACGGCGTCTCGTAGCGGTCCTTCACGCCGTCGAGAACCGACAGGTGAATCTCCATCGGCTCCTCGACGCCGTAAAAGATCCTCCTGATGGGCGCCGCCTCGGGGGAGCCGGCCAGCTGGGCGACGTCGCGGTCGGTCGTCAGGTACACGTCGAGCTCCGGCCGCCAGCGGCGCACCATCTGCGCCAGGAGGACCCCCAGGTCCCCGCTCCGCGAGCCGTCCACCACCTGCACCTGACGGGTGAGGATCTCGCGCAGCGCCGGCACCGTGTACTGCGATGCGTAGCCGAAGCCGTCGCTGATCACGACCGCTTGAAAATTGGGGTTGAAGACGACGGCGAGGACCGCGTCTTCGAAGCTACCGACGACGACGGGCTCGTAGACGAACTCGTCCTCGACACGCCGCAGGCGGCGAAAGGTCTCGCGAATCTCCGGCCACATGACGCGATCGGCGGGCGACACGTACAGGACCTCGAAGTACGGCCGCCGTGCCTGGCCGCGACCGACCGACGGCGGCAGGATGTCGGGCGCCCGGCCCTCGCCCTCCTCGTCGGCCTTCCAGGGCTCGACGTCGTCCCGGTAGCTATTGCTCAGGAGCGCGCTGCTGATCCGCTGCACCAGGCGCGAGAAGCCGGTCCGGTCTCCCGTCTGCAGCCGCTCGTGCACCTGGGCCATCAACCCGGGTCCGGGATACGCGCAGAACCCCTCCAGCGGCGCGAGCTCGGCGAGCAGCTCCTTGGGGTCCAGACGCAGAACGCCCGCGGCCCCCGGACCGGCCGCCAGCGCTCTCGCGACGCGGTTCAAGGTGCGCCAGCGGTCCACGCGAGCCTCCGACGCGGCGAAGAACTCGTTCAGGCCTAAGACTCGGTCGGTCGTCGTCGTGCTCATCCGAGAAACCCTCCAGGCGCGGCCGACGGTACGGCCTCACCGCGATATGGCGAGAAGGATCGGAGTCGCCGGCATTGTTGTATGGCTGTCTCCCCCAGTTGTATGGGACCTTAGGCCCACTTCGGCCCGGCACCCCACACGGCCGGCAAGCCAGGTGCCATTAGACAAGCTCGGGATTCCTCGACGATCCTGCGCTGCGTCGAGTCGCGGGGCTGGGGCGGCTGTTCCCCATCTGGTGTGGCGAACCGGCCCCAGATGCAGCGATCCAGCGAGCGGCTTCATGGTCTCCCTTCCGCTTCGATGGCCAGGATCGTTCGATAGTGATCAGAACGGATGTGGCGGTCGAGAGAAGCTTGCGTGGCCCACTCTTGCAGCAGCAGGAAAGCGTTCTCATCTTCGACGTCTCGATAGACGTCACACCGGCGCTCGGGATCCAGCGCGCCTCAGGGTCGTAGTCGGGCCGATGAAGGTGCAAGATCTCAGCACCCCCGCCGAGAATAGGACGAAGGTCCTACACCTGGCCTCGCGATCCTGTGGCAAGCTGGACCACCCACCAGGAGGCCGCGCCGATGACCGAAGAAGGACGTCGTCTCGAGGCAGCCCGCGATCCCGGCTCACCCTGGAAGAAGTGGGGGCCCTACCTCTCCGAGCGTCAGTGGGGCACCGTGCGCGAGGACTACAGCGATACCGGCAACGCGTGGGACTACTTCAGCCACGATCAGGCCCGCTCCCGCGCCTACCGGTGGGGCGAAGACGGGCTGGCCGGCATCTCGGACGACCGGCAGATTCTCTGCTTCGCGCTGGCTCTCTGGAACGGCGTCGATCCCATCGTGAAGGAGCGCGTCTTCGGGCTCACCAACAGCGAGGGCAACCACGGCGAGGACGTCAAGGAGTACTACTTCTACCTCGACAGCACGCCGACACACTCGTACATGAAGTACCTCTACAAATACCCGCAGCGGGCATACCCCTACGATCAGATCGTCACGACCAACCGCCATCGCAGGCGGAACGAGCTCGAGTACGAGCTGCTGGACACCGGCGTCTTCGACGAGAACCGTTACTTCGACGTCTTCGTGGAGTACGCCAAGGCGGCGCCGGAGGACATTCTGGTCCGCCTCACCCTCGCCAATCGCGGCCCCGAGGCCGCCACGGTGCACGTGCTGCCCACGCTCTGGTTCCGCAACACGTGGTCCTGGGGCGAGGAGGCGCCCAAGCTCGGACTGCGCCGGCTCGAGGGCCCGCGCGGCGTCGCCGTGGTCGGCGCCTCGCATGCGGAGCTCGGCGAGCGCTACCTCTACTGCGACGGCGAGCCGACCCTGCTGTTCACCGAGAACAACACCAACACCGAGCGGATCTTCGGCAAGCCGAACGCGAGCCCCTGGGTCAAGGACGCGGTCGACAACTACCTCGTGCACGGCCGGAAGGACGCCGTGAACCCGGCACAGCTCGGCACGAAGGTGGCCGCGCACTACCAGGTCACCGTGGCGGCTGGACAGTCCGCCGAGATCAGGCTGCGCCTGTCGCCGGCGGACCTCGCCGCGCTGGCGCCGGGGCCGTTCGCGCGCGACTTCGATGCCGTGTTCCACGCGCGCCGCACGGAGGCCGACGAGTTCTACGCGTCCATCACACCGCCGGCGGCGGGTGCGGACGGCGCGCTGGTCCTGCGCCAGGCGCTGGCCGGCATGCTGTGGAGCAAGCAGTTCTACTTCTACGACGTGGGCGCGTGGCTCAAGGAGCACGGCATCGATCCGTACGCCGCGCAGGGGTCGTGGCTTCGGAACGCCAGGTGGTCCCACATGGTGAACGCCGATGTCATCTCGATGCCGGACAAGTGGGAATATCCCTGGTACGCGGCGTGGGATCTGGCCTTCCACACGGTCGCGCTCAACCTCGTCGATCCCGACTTCGCCAAGAACCAGCTCCTCCTGATGCTCGATCACCAGTACCTGCATCCGAGCGGGCAGATTCCAGCCTACGAGTGGAACTTCGGCGACGTGAACCCGCCGGTGCACGCGTGGGCGAGCTGGTTCGTCTACAGTCACGAGAAGGCGCTGCGCGGTCAGGGCGATCTCGAGTTCCTCAAGTCGATCTTCCAGAAGCTCCTCGTCAACTTCACCTGGTGGGTGAACCGCAAGGATCCGTCCGGCGCCAACGTGTTCGAGGGTGGCTTCCTGGGCCTCGACAACATCGGCGTCTTCGATCGCAGCGCTCCCCTGCCGACCGGCGGACACCTCGAGCAAGCGGACGGAACGGCGTGGATGGCCTTCTATTGCCAGACCATGCTGCAGATCGCCCTCGAGCTGGCGCTGTACGACCCCGTCCGTCAGGAGATGGCGGCGAAGTTCTACGAGCACTTCCTCTGGATCGCCGCCGCAATGGACCGCGTCGGGCCCCACAAGGACGAGCTCTGGGACGAGGAGGACGGCTTCTTCTACGACGTCCTCCGCTTGCCGGGGGATCGGGCCGTTCGGCTGAAGGTCCGGTCGATGGTGGGCCTCCTGGCCCTCTGCGCGTCGACTGTGTTTCCGGCGGACATCGAGCGGCTGACGCTGTTCATGCAGCGAGCCAGAGACTTCACCCGCCGGCATCCGTCCCTGGTGGCCGGGATCGTGTCGCCCACTCGGGTCGGTCACGGCGGCCGGCGATTGCTCGCGCTCCTCGACGACGACAAGCTCCGCAGCGTCTTGCGCTACTTGCTGGACGAGAGCGAGTTCCTGAGCCCGTTCGGCATCCGGGCGCTCTCGCGGCACCATCGCGACCACCCCTACACCTTCTCCGTGGGCCGCGACGTGTACCGCGTCGAGTACGAGCCGGCCGAGTCCACCAGCGGGCTCTTCGGCGGCAACTCCAACTGGCGCGGACCCATCTGGTTCCCGGTGAACGTGCTCATCATCCGCGGGCTCGTGAACCTCTACGCGTTCTACGGCAACGAGTTCACGGTGGAGTGCCCGACCGGCTCGGGCCACCGCATGACGCTCTTCGAGGTGGCCCGCGAGATCGCCGCGCGTCTCACCCGCTGCTTCCTGCGCGACGCCCAGGGCGCGCGCCCCGTGCACGGCACCGCCGGAAAGTTCCAGTCCGATCCGCACTGGCGCGACCTGATTCTCTTCTACGAGTACTTCCACGGCGACAACGGGTCGGGCCTGGGCGCCAGCCACCAGACCGGCTGGACTGGTCTCGTCGCTCCGCTGTTCCACGTCGTGAGCCTCCTGGACCCCGAGAAGCTGCTGGCCGGGCACACCCTGGCCGATGGCATACGGGCTTCGAGCGCTCGGACGAGCTGAGCGATGACCGGGCCGCGCTATTCTGCGCTCTACCAGATCAACACGCGGGCCTGGCTCCACGAGCTCGGCGCGACGCTCGGGCGGCCGGCGACGCTCGAGGACGTTTCCGACGCGTCGATCGATCAGCTCGCCGCCGACGGCTTCCACTGGGTGTGGCTGCTCGGCATCTGGCAGACGGGCGACGCCGGGCGTCAGGTCTCGCTGAACCAACCGGAATGGCAAGCGGAGTACCGTGAGCTCCTGCCCGACTTCACCGCCGATGACGTGTGCGGATCGCCGTTCGCCATTCGCGATTACGTCGTCAACCGCGACTTCGGCGGCCCGCGAGCGCTCGAGCGCTTCCGCAAGCGGCTCGCCGACCGCGGCGTCCGGCTCATGCTGGACTTCGTGCCCAATCACACCGCGCTCGATCATCCGTGGGCGCGCGAGCATCCGGAGTTCTACGTGCGCGGCGCCGAGGGCGATCTGGCGCGCGAGCCCTTGAACTACTGCCGCGTCGTCACGGATCGCGGGCCCCTCGTCCTCGCCCACGGGCGCGATCCGTATTTCCCGGGCTGGCCCGACACGCTCCAGGTCAACTACCGCCACGCCGGGCTGCGCCAGGCGATGCTGGGCGTGCTCGAAAGCATCGCGGGTCAGTGCGACGGCGTTCGCTGCGACATGGCGATGCTCGTGCTGCCCGACGTCATCGCCCGCACCTGGGGCGATCGCGCGCTGCCGAGCGACGGGACCCGGCCCACCGACGATCCGTTCTGGCCGGCGGCCACCGAGCACGTCCGCCGGCGGCAGCCGGGCTTCCTGTTCATGGCCGAGGCCTACTGGGACCTGGAGTGGACGCTCCAGCAGCAGGGGTTCGACTACACCTACGACAAGCGGCTCTACGATCATCTGCACGCCCAGGACGCGCGCGCGGTTCGCGGCCACCTCACCGCCGACCCGGAGTATCAGCGCCGCTCCGCGCGATTCCTGGAGAACCACGACGAGCCGCGCGCCGCCGCCGCCTTTCCGCCGGCCGTCCACGAGGCGGCCGGCGTGCTCGCCTTCTTCGTGCCCGGCCTCCGCTTCGTCCACGAGGGGCAACGCTCCGGTCGGCGATTGCGAGCCTCCAACCACCTCTGCCGCCGGGCGCCGGAGCCCATCGATCAGATCCTGAGCGCGTATTACAGGCGCCTCCTCGCATGCCTGCGACGGCCGGAGGTGCGGGACGGCGACTGGGCGCTCCTCGACGCGCGGCCCGCGTGGGATGGCAATCCCACGTGGGAGCGCTTCATCGCGTTTTCCTGGGACGGCGGCAGCCGCCGGCTGCTCGTCGCCGTCAACTACGGCCCGACGCAGGGTCAGTGCTATGTGAGCCTGCCCCACACGGACCTGGAGGGACACGGGCTGCTGCTGCGCGATCTCATGAATCCGACCACGACGTACGAGCGTCGCGGCGACGACCTCGCGGCGCGCGGGCTCTACCTGGACATGCGGGCCTGGGGCTACCACCTCTTCGAGATGACCGCGCGCGGATGACGGAGCGCAGAGCCGAGGTCGAGTGAGCCCGAGCATCGCGCTCTCGGTCCTGGGGCTCGTCGGCATCGCGCTGTTTCTATGGCTCACCCTGCCGGTGGTTCTCGGCCTGTTGATCGGCACGCTCATCGCGTTCACGGTCGAGTCGCCCTATCGGCGTCTCGCCGCCCGCTGGGGCCGACCGGCGCTCGCCGCGGTGGCATGCACCGCCGGCACCGCGATCCTCTTCTTCGTCGCGATGGCGTGCCTCGGTTACCTGCTGGTCAGCCGCGGGGTGGTCATGGCCGGCGCCGCCCAGGTGGCATTCGCGCCTGGCGGCGAGGGCTGGGAGTTCGTGCAGGGGATCGCGCATCGCGTCGGCATCGAGAAGGTCACCCCCGAGCACATCACGCCCCGGATCGTCGCGGCCGCCGGCGAGATCGCCGCGTCGGTCGCCGAGATCGGCGCCAGGATCGCGAGCGCGTCGTTCCGGATTCTCCTGGCCGGCATCTTCGCGGTCATGACCACGCACTTCATTCTGCTTCACTGGCGTGCGACCACCGCCCGGATCGAGGCCCTGCTGCCGCTCGAGCCGCGCCACACGCGCGCCCTGCTCGAGGAATTCCAGCGGGCCGGACGCAGCGTCCTGCTCGGTACGATCTTCACCGGCCTGGCCCAGGGGCTGCTCGCGGGAATCGGGTACTGGGTCACGGGAGTTCCCCAGGCCGCCTTCTTCGGCGCGCTCACGGCCGTGGCCTCGCTCCTGCCCGCAGTCGGCACGATGCTCGTCTGGGTGCCGGCGGGGCTCTACCTCTTCCTGACCGGACACCCGACGGCGGGCCTGGCCGAGCTGATCTACGGCGCGCTGGTCGTGGTTTTCGTGTCGGACTACGTGATCCGTCCGAGCCTCGTCCGCGACGCGCACGGCACGCCGGCGCTCTTGACGTTCGTGGCCCTGTTCGGGGGCGTGGAGGTCATGGGGCTCGCCGGGCTCATCGTGGGCCCCGTGGTGATGTCGGTCGCCCTCGCGATGCTGCGCATCTACGAGGTCGAGGCGCTGCGGCTCCGGAACAACGCGGTGCCGCCGTCGCACGCGCGATAGATCCAGTACCGGTTGCCGCTTGAGCCTCGTCGCCGGCCGATGTAGCGTGGGCTCGGGATGAACACGTGATTCTCCCGCTCGCGTCACGGCGCGCAAGGACCGTGGTCGCGCTCGCGCTATCGGTGCTCGTGGCCGCGACGCTGATGCCGCGCCCGGCGCACGCCCAATCCCAGACCCAGTCGCCCCAGAAGCCCGCGGCGCCCGCACCCACCGCCGAAACGCCGACGGCGATCCCCGTCGCCGAGATCACGGGCCGGGCCGACGAGGTCAGCGCCTACCTGCGTTCGATCGACGAGCAGCTTCCTCCGAGCTCTCAGATTTCGAAGATCGAGCAGGAGCTGGGGCCGCTGGGCGACAAGCTGACCGAGCGCGCCGAGCAGACCCACCGGACCATCGTGGCGGCTCCCGGGCTCGGAACGCTTGACTCGCTCGCCGATTCCTGGCAGTCGAGCCGGCTCGGGCTCGTGAGCTGGATGGCGAACGTCACGGACCGGGCGAACTGGCTCGAGCAGCAACGCACGCAGCTGGCGAAGCTGAGCGCGACGTGGGCGAAGACACGGGCGGAGCTGCGGGCAGCGAAGGTGCCGCCGGAGCTCACGCAGCGGACCGCGGACACCGTCGCCGCGATCGCCGGAGCCCAGGCGAAGGTCGAGGCTCAACGCGGCGCTACCCTGGTGCTTCAGGATCGCGTCGCGCGCGAGCTGGCGCGCGCCGACGCCGCCCTGGCCGAGATCGGTCAGGCGCGACGGCTCGCCGCCGACAGCCTCCTCCACCGGGAGAGCCCGCCGCTCTGGCGTCTGCGCCCTCGCCCCATCGGCGAGATGCCCGCCGCCGTCGCGGCCTCGCTCAGAGAGCAGCTCGCCGGGCTGCGGACCTTCGCGAGCGAGCGGTCCGACCGGATCGCCTTTCACGCCGTGCTGCTGCTGGCGGCCGTCGCGTTCATCCTGTGGGCTCGGCGCCGCGCCCGCAGCCTGACGGCGGCCGAGGGCGCCGCCCGGTCGCTCGCCGTCGTATTCGACCAGCCGATCGCGGCGGCGCTCGTGCTGGGCATGCTGTCGGCGTTCTGGATCTACGCGGACGAGCCCCGCACGGCCCGGCTCATCGCGGAGGTCGGCGCGTTCCCGCCGATGCTGCTGATCCTGCACCGGCTGGTCGCGCCGCCGATGCGTCCGGTGCTCTACGTCATGGCGGCGCTGTTCCTGGGGGACATCGTCCGGGATCTCGTCGTTCCGCTCTCGCTGTTCGAGCGCGTGCTCTTTCTCCTGGAGATGCTGACGGTGACCGTGATGCTGACCTGGCTCGTCCGCGCGGGACATGCCGACCAGCTGACCGCCGGCAGATCGGGATTGGCCGTGGGCCGCGTGCGGCGGGCGCTGCTCGATCTGGCGCTCCTGGGTTGCGTGATCGCCCTCGTGGCCGGCACGATCGGCAACGTGAGCCTGGCGCGGCTGCTCGGGTCGGGCGTCCTGCTGAGCGGCTACCTCGCGCTGGTCCTCATCGCCGGCCGGCGGCTCGCGGAAGGGCTCGTCACCTTCGCCCTCCGCGTCCCGCCGCTCACCCACCTTCGCATGGTGCAGCATCACGGCGCGTACCTGGAAGAGCGCGCCACGACGTGGCTGCGCGCCGGCACGGCCATCGCGTGGACCATTGCCACCCTCGACTACTTGGGCGCGCTCACGCCCGCCATTGCCGGTGCTCGGGGGGCTCTCGCGGCCTCCCTCACACTGGGGGTGTTCAGCATCTCGCTCGGGGACGTCCTGGCGTTCGTCGTCACCCTGTACGTCGCCTCCTTCGTCTCGTCGGTGATCCAGTTCGTCCTCGCGGAGGACGTGTTCCCGCGCCTGAGCCTCCGGGCCGGGCTACCCTACGCGCTCTCGAGCCTGGTCAAGTACACGATCGTCTTCGTCGGCTTCCTGCTGGGCCTCTTCGCGCTGGGCGTGAATCTCGACCGGGTCACGGTGCTCGGCGGCGCGCTCGGCGTGGGCGTGGGCTTCGGCCTGCAGAACATCGTCAACAACTTCGTCTCCGGTCTGATCGTCCTCTTCGAGCGGCCGATCCGCGTGGGGGACGCCGTCCAGATCTCGGACGTGCAGGGCGAGGTACGCCGGATCGGCATCCGGGCCACGACCGTGCGCTCGTGGGAGGGCGCCGAGGTCATCGTCCCGAACTCGCAGCTGGTAGCCGATCGGGTCACGAACTGGACGCCCTTCGATCAGCGGCGGCGCATCGAGATCCGCGTGAACGTCGCCTATGGGAGCGCTCCCGACAAGGTGCTGCAGGTGCTCGCCGAAGTCGCGCAGGGCCATCCCGACGTGGTCACGACACCGGCGCCGCTGCCGCTCTTCCTGGGATTCGGCGACAGCGCGCTCCAGTTCCAGCTCTGGGCGTGGACGAACCGCCTCGACCGCTTCGGCGTGATCAAGAGCGAGCTCGGCATCGCCATCTACGCGGCATTCCGCGACGCCGGCTTCTCGATCCCCTTCCCCCAGCAGGAAATCCGGCTCCACCCGAACCCGCCCACTCCGCCGCAGTCCTAGGCCGACGAAGAAGTCGGGTTCACGCGGTGCCGGGCGGGGATAGCGGAAGCTAGCTCGACGAGCAGGTGCCGAACATCAGAAATCCGCCATTGCGCACGAGCGCAACGGCGGACATGGTGCCGGAATCCTCGATGATGGCCACGTTCCAGCTCCCGCCGTACTCCGACCCGGAGATGAGGAGACGGCCGGCGTCGCGGTCGGTCGACGTGATCTTGATCGTGCGGCCCGTCGCGGAGCCGCTGATGAGGCGCTGCCCGACGTCGACGGTGAGGACCGGCGGCAGGTTGATGGTCGCCGCGGTGCCGCGGACGCACACGGACGGGTCGCTGCACACCATCACCGTGTTGATCGCGCACTGCATGGGCTTCGAGCCGTCGTACGGCGGGGCCGCGCTGGCGGCGACCGCCAGCGCCATGAGAACGGCCACCAATCCGATGCGCGTCACGAGCATCCGTCTCGCACGGTAGTCGCGATGATGATCGCGCGGCCATGGGACCTTGGTCGCATCGCCGCGCGTCACCATACGCGAAGACCGGGCGTGTTCAACGGCGTCGTGGTGACGAGCCGCACGAGCGTCGGTCCGTACGCGATCACGATGAGGACCGCCGAGGCGACGAGCCAGGGGCGCCAGCGATCCAGGAACGCCGGAGCGTGATCCGGTCCGGAGAGCGCGTCCGCGAACTCGGGAGCGGGCTGCGGCGCCCGGCGTGACACGGTCACCGTGAGCACCATGTTGAGGAAATAGAGCAGCGCGCTCAGGAACACGATGGCTCCGCCGATCCCGACCAGCGGCAGGAGCGCCTTCCATTGCGGCTGCATGTACGACACGTGGCCGATCATGGTCCGCCGCGGCATGCCGCGGAGCCCGAGCTCGTGGAGCGTCGGCGAGAAGATCAGCATTCCCCCGAACCACAGCCAGACCTGGACGAGCGCGAGCGAGCGGCTCCACAGCGCGCGCCCGGCGAGGTGCGGAACCAGCCAGTAGCTGATCCCCATGAACGTGAGCGTGACCGCCGTGCCGACCGTGAGGTGCAGGTGGCCGACGATGTAGGCCGTGTTGTGCACGACCATGTTCACGTTGAACGAGGCGTTGATGAGGCCGCCGACCCCGCCGAAGGCGAAGAGGATCATCGCCAGCACCTGCGCCGACAGCGATGGATCGGACCAGGGAAGCCGGCCGAACCAGTTGACCCAGCCGGTGGCGCCGCGCGCGCGGCCCCCGGTCTCGAGCGAGGCGACGACGTTGAAGAACGTGAGCAGGCTCGGGAAGAAGACCGCGAACGTGAACAGGGCGTGCAGGAGCTTCCATCCCTGGTGGATCCCGGGGTCCGTGTACTGGTGATGGATGCCGATGGGCGTCGACAGCACCAGGAACAGCATGAACGAGGTGCGCGCCATCGGGTCGCTGAAGAGCTTGCCGCCGGCCTGGCGCGGCACCAGCGTGTACCACGAGATGTACGCGGGCAGGAGCCAGAAGTACACGATCGGATGACCGGTGAACCAGAAGAGCGTCCGCGCAAGCAGCGCGTCGGTCCCGCCCACCAGCCCGAGCGACCACGGGATGAGCATGAACAGCATCTCCGCCGCGAGGCCCAGCGACGCGATGCTCCACATCGCGAACGTGACGAGCGACATGAACGCCGCCAGCGGCGTCGGCACGCCGGCGTTCCGTGCGCGCCAGGCGCGCCAGCTCACCACCAGGTTCAGCGTGACCAGCCACGTCCCGGCGACCACGAGCGTGAGCCCGAGATAGAAGGCCCAGTGCGCCTTGAGCGGCGGGTAGAAGGTGAACATCACGGTCGCCGCGTTGCCGACGAGCGGAATCGCCGCCAGCACGAGGCCGGCCGTCATGAACCAGAACGTCCACCACGCGAGCCGCGGGCACGCCAGCGGCGCGCCCAGCGCGCGGCTGAAGATGAACGGCACGAATCCGCAGATGAAGAACGTCGTGAACACCAGGGCATTCAACACGCCGTGCATCGACACGCTGTGATAGTGCGAGCGGACGAACGGCGCCAGCGACGGGTAGATCTCGACGCCCGCGTATTCGAGCGCCTGAAAGATGCCGGTCGTCACGCCGCCGAAGAGCGCGACGAGCGCGACGATGAGGTTGGCGGCGGCCAGACGGCGCTCCAGCCCGGTCATCGCTTCGCCTCCACGATGATCTTGCCGGCCATCGTGTGGTGGGCCACGCCGCAGTACTCGTGGCAGATGATGGGATACTCGCCGGGCGTATCGAAGCGCGCCTGGGCGTGGGAGATCTGCCCGGGCAGCAGCATCACGTTGACGTTGTGGCGGGGCACCAGGAGACCGTGCACGAGGTCCCTGCTGGTCGCCCAGAAGTGCACCGTCGAGCCCGCGGGGACGCGAATCTCGTTGGGTGCGAACGACCAGATCTGCCCCGTGAGCCGGACCTCGTACTGCCCGGGCGCGATCTCGGTCACGCCCGGCTCCTTGAAGAGCGGGTGCTCGGCCACCTTCGTCGAGTCGACGCGCCCGCGATCACCGACCACGGTGATACCGGCGCCGAGCGCCGTCACCGCCAGCGCGGTGAGCATGCTGACCGGCAGCGCGATGCTCGGCAGGATCCAGGCGAGCTCCCACAGGTAGACCGTCGACGGTCGACGCGCGGCCATGGGTCAGCTCCTCCAGATCCGCAGATAGGTATTGGTCCAGAACACGGCGAGCACGAGCAGGTAGATGAGGATGAAGAGGAGCGCGCCCCACGGCCGGGGCTCGTCGTCGTGCACCGGGTCGTCCACGGTCGTCCTCCTTCCGGCTCCGGCAACTCTACCAGGGTACGCCGCGCCTCAGCCGCCGGATTTCGGGCCCCCGCCCGGGCCGACATGCTCGCCCATGGACAGCGCCACGAGCCGGGCCACGGTGATGGCGATGTAGAGCTGCCCGCTCACCGCGTCCAGCGCGGCCAGCGTTCCGGCGAGCGCGGTCACCGGCGTCACGTCGCCGTAGCCGAGCGTCGCGAGCGTCACGAACGAGAAGTAGCGGTAGCGCAGCGGGCCCGGCGCCGTCCATGCCGTGTCGGCGGGAAAGCGGAAGGAGCCGGGCGCCACGCCGTCGAGCGTCTCGAAGAGCTTCGCCCACGCGAGCCCGATCAGGATGTACACGCAGATCGCGCCGACGATACGATCGCCCACCGACCGTTGCTGGCGCATGACGGCGGTATACGCGAGCCAGACGACGAGGCCGGCGAAGATGCCGACGACCGCGCTCGTCATGATCGGCACGTGCCGGAGCGGCAGCGTGAGGTCCGCGAGGGCCAGGCAGATCACCAGGACGGCGAGCGCGATCGTGCCGAGCCAGCGCTGCCCTCGCGACCGCAGCTCGAGCACCGCGACGACGACCGTCACCGCCAGCAGGACGAACTCGACGAGCAGTGCGCGGCGGAGGCTCGTGGTCGCCGCGGTACCGACCAGGAACAGGAGCAGCGCCCCCAGCAGCAGTCGGAAGCGTCCCGGCGCCAGCACGTCGCTGGTCCCAATCCTCATGCACCAGAGATTCGTGACGCCGCGCGGCGCCGGCTATGGGACCTAGGTCGCACAGGCGACCCTTTCATCCCGGGCTATAATCGCGGGCCCAGGGAGATGTGATGAAAATGAGCACGTCACGATGTCCGCCCGCTCTCCGACAAGGGTTGTGTCGATGCCTGGCCGGGGCCGCGCTCCTGGCGCTCCTCACCGGGTGCGACCGCGGGGACGCCAAGGCGTCCAAGCAGGCGCCGGCGATACCGCCCCCCACGGTGATCGTCGCCGAGGTGCCGCAGCGAACCGTTCAGGTCTCCGCCGATTTCGTCGCGCGCACCGAGGCGGTTCCCACCGTCGAGATTCGAGCTCGGATCTCCGGAGTATTGGAGAAGGTGCAGTTTCGCGAAGGCTCCGAGGTCAAGCAGGGTCAGGTGCTCTTCGTGATCCAGCAGGACGAGTACAAGGCGGCGCTTCAGTCGGCCCGCGCCCAGCTGGCCAAGGCCGACGCCGATCTGACCCGCGCGAAGGACGTCTCGGTCATCGACCGCGCGCGCGCCCAGCTCGATCAGGCGAAGGCAGAGCTCGGAAAGAACCAGGCCGACGTGGCCCGCTACCGCCCGCTCGTCAAGGAGCAGGCGATTCCCCAGCAGGACCTGGACACCGCCCTCTCACGCGAGGAAGCGGCGCGGGCCGGCGTTCAGGCGGCCGACGCCGCGCTCAAGGACAGCATCCTGAGTCAGCGTACGGCCATTCAGCTCGCCGAGGCGGCCGTCGAGTCCGGCAAGGCCGCCGTGACCCAGGCCGACCTGAATCTCAAGTACACGGTGGTCGAGTCTCCGGTTTCCGGGATCGTCAGCAAGCTCGCGGTCGACGTCGGCAACCTCGTCGGCAAGGGCGACCCGACGCTCCTGGCCACGGTCTCGTCGATCCATCCGATCTTCGCGGATTTCTCGATCCCCGAGGCGGACTACCTGCGGCTGGTCAAGCGCGTGCCGGGGCTGGGCCGGGGCGAGGTGCCGCGCGACCGCGCTCCCATGCTCGACCTGATCCTGGCGGACGGAACCGTCTTTCCCCAGAAGGGCCGCCCGATCTTCGTCGATCGCGCCATCGACCTGAAAACCGGGACGATCCAGGTCCGGGCCGAGTTTCCCAATCCGCAGTGGGTGCTGCGTCCGGGCCAGTTCGGGCGCGTACGCGCCGTCACCGAGGAGGTGCCGGACGCGATCCTCGTGCCGCAGGTCGCCGTGCAGGACCTGCAGGGCGCCAAGACCGTGCTGGTGGTCGGCGAGGGCGACAAGGTGGCCCTGCGCACCGTGACGGTGCGCGAGCCCTACCAGCAGTTCTACATCGTCTCCTCAGGGCTCAAGCCGGGCGAGCGCGTCATCGTCGAGGGCCTCCAGAAAGCGCGGCCGGGCATGCAGGTGAAGCCCGAGCTGAAGGCAGCCGTGGACGGAAAGCCCGCGCCGGCCCAGTCTCCGGCAGCTCCGCCCCCCGGCTCTACACCAGGGACCAAGCCGAAAAGCTGAGGCGGGCCAGCCGTGGCCGAATTCTTCATTCGCCGCCCGATCGTGGCGATCGTCATCGCCATCATCACCGTCATGATGGGCACCTACTCGCTCCTCCGGCTCAGCTTCGAGCAGTATCCGTTCCTGGCGCCGCCGACCATCCGCGTGACCGCCAACTATCCGGGCGCCTCGGCGGTGGCGGTCGAGCAGTCCGTGGCCACGCCGATCGAGCAGGAAGTCAACGGCGTCGACCGGATGATCTACATGAAGTCGTCGAACACGAGCGACGGCCGCATGCTGCTCGACGTGAACTTCGAGGTCGGCGTCGACCAGGACACCGCCAACGTGCTGACCCAGAACCGGGTCTCCTCCGCGCAGGCGCGCTTGCCGCAGGAGGTCGTCGCCCAGGGCGTCACCGTGAAGAAGCAGAGCCCGAGCATCCTCATGGTGATCTCGCTCTCCTCACCCGGCGGGAGCTACGACGCGAACTTCCTGATCAACTACGCCTCGATCAACGTGCGCGACCAGATCCTGAGAATTCCGGGCATCGCCCAGGTCGACCTCTTCGGCGGCACCGACTACGGCCTGCGCATCTGGCTCAGGCCCGACAAGCTCGCCAAGCTCGGCCTGACGCCGTCCGACGTGATCTCGGCGATCAAGGAGCAGAACCTCCAGGCCCCGGCCGGCCGGATCGGCCAGGCGCCGACGCCCGCCGATCAGGCGTTCACCTTCACGGTGAGCGCGCCCGGCCGGCTCGTGACCACCGAGGAATTCGAGAACATCATCATTCGCGAGGCCGCCACCGGCACGCCGGTGCGCATTCGGGACGTGGGGCGCGCCGAGCTCGGCAGCCAGGACTACAACTCGTTCGGCCGGCTGAACGGTAAGCCGTCCGGCGCGATGGCCGTCTACCTGCTCCCCGGAGCGAACCAGCTCAAGGCGGCCGAGACGATCTACAAGACCATGGCCACGGCCAAGGGTCTGTTCCCGCCGGATCTCGACTACACGATCGTCTACGACACCACGCCGGCGGTCCAGGCGTCGATTCACGAGATCGTGAAGACCTTCGTCGAGGCGCTGATCCTCGTCACGCTCGTCGTGTTCATCTTCCTGCAGAATCTGCGGGCGACCATCATCCCCCTCTTGACGGTGCCCGTCTCGATCGTCGGCACCTTCATCTTCTTCCCGATGCTCGGCTTTTCCGTTAACACGCTGTCGATGTTCGGCCTCGTGCTGGCGATCGGCATCGTGGTGGACGACGCGATCGTCGTCGTCGAAGCGGTCATGCACCACATCGAGCACGGCATGAGCCCGCGCGACGCTACGTCGCAGGCCATGAAGGAAGTGTCGGCGCCGGTCATCGGGATCGCGCTCATCCTCTCGGCCGTGTTCGTCCCCGTCGCCTTCCTGGGCGGCCTCACCGGGCAGATGTACCAGCAGTTCGCCCTCACGATCGCGATCTCCGTGCTGCTCTCAGCGTTCAGCGCGCTCTCGCTGTCGCCCGCGCTCTCGGCCATGCTCCTCAAGCCCGCGCGCCCGGCCCGGGGCCCGCTCGGGGCGTTCTTCCGTGGATTCAACCGGGTGTTCGACGTCACGACGAAGGGCTACATCAGCGTCGCGCACCTACTCATCCGGCGCGGGATCATCACCATCCTGTTAGTGGGCGTGGTCATCGTCGGCGTCGGCCTCTTCGGTCGCGCGCTGCCGGCCGGCTTCATCCCCGACGAAGATCAAGGGTTGTTCGGCGTCAACGTGCAGCTCCCGCCCGCGGCCTCGCTCGAGCGGACGAGCGCCGTGTTGCGCAAGATCGAGGCGATCATCGCCAAGGTCGAAGGCGTCGACTCGTACCAGACGATCGGCGGGTACGGCGCCGTCACCAGCACCTACCAGCCGAACTTCGGGAGCATCTTCGTCCGACTCAAGCCGTGGGAGGAGCGGCACGCCGAGTCCCAGAAGGTGTACGGCATCATGCGCCTGATGCAGCGTGAGCTGGCCGCGATCCCCGAGGCGATCGCCTTTCCGTTCAACATCCCGACCATCTCCGGCTTCGGCGCGTCGTCGGGCTTCAACTTCCTCCTGCAAGACCGGAGCGGCACGCTCAGCGTGGAAGAGCTCGGAACCCAGACGCGGGCGTTCCTGAACGCGGCGCGACAGCGGCCCGAGTTCTCGTCGATCTTCACCGCGTTCGACCCCACCTATCCCCAGGTGAAGGTGGAGCTCGACCGGGAGAAAGCCCGCACGCTCGGCGTGCCCGTGAACGAGGTCTTCCAGGCCATGTCGGCCGCGATGGGCGGCACCTACGTGAACGACTTCAACCGGTTCGGGCGTCTCTATCGCGTCTACGTTCAGGCCGACGCCGACTACCGCCGAAAGCCGTCGGACATCGGCGACGTCTACGTGCGCAGCAAGACGACCGGCACGATGATCCCGCTGTCGACGCTCGTCACCATCGGCTCGGTCCCGGGAACCGAGATCACCACCCGCTTCAACCTCCTGCGCTCGGTCGAGATCAACGGCGCTCCCGCGCGGGGCGTCAGCTCCGGGCAGGCGCTCACCGCGCTCGAGGAGGTCTTCAAGCAGACCATGCCGAAGGAGCTGGGCTTCGCCTACTCTTCGCTGTCGTATCAGGAGAAGATCGCACCGCCGGCCACGCCGACGTTCGTCCTGGCGATCGTGTTCGTCTTCCTCCTGCTGGCCGCCATGTACGAGAGCTGGCGCCTGCCGTGGGCCGTGCTCCTCGGCTCGCCGCTGGTCGCGCTCGGCGCCTTCTTCGGGGTGTGGCTCACCGGCTACGACAACAACGTCTACGTGCAGATCGGCCTGATCATGCTCGTCGGGCTCGCCGCGAAGAACGCGATCCTGATCGTCGAGTTCGCCAAGGCCAAGCACGAGAAAGAGGGGCTGACGCTCGAGGAGGCCGCTCTGGAATCCGCGCGGCTCCGCTTCAGGCCGATCTTGATGACGGCGTTCGCCTTCATCCTGGGCGTCGTGCCTTTGATGCTGGCGAGCGGGGCCGGCGCCGGCGCCCAGAACGTCATGGGCACGGCCGTGTTCTGGGGCATGCTCGTCGCCACCGCCCTCGGGGTGTTCCTGATCCCAGGAAACTTCACCTTCGTCGAAGGGCTGGGACGCAAAGGCGCTCCCGCGAAGAAGCCGGCGGCCCAGCCCGAACCGGCCGCGCCCGTGCCCGGCAGGCAGCACGCGTGAGGCGCCTCGCCCTTCTGTCGGCAGCGCTGCTCCTGGCCGGGTGCGCGGTCGGACCCGATTACAAGCGCCCGGAAGTTCAGGTCCCGCCCGAATTCCGCGGGCAGTCGCCGGACGTCCCGGCGAGCGAGAAATCGATCGCCGACCTGGCCTGGTGGGAGGTCTTCCAGGACGAGGTGCTGCAGGAGCTCCTGCGCACGGCGCTCGCCGCGAACTACGATCTCCGGATCGCCGCGGCGCGGGTTCTCGATGCGCGGGCCCAGGTCACCATCAACCGCTCCTTTCAGTTCCCCGACGTGAGCGGAAACGCGAGCGCGGCCTACACCAGGATCTTCGGCGACCTGGCGCCCTCCCAGTTCAAATCGACGTTCAGTCCCGTGGGCACGCTCGACCTCGCCTGGGAGCTCGATCTCTGGGGTCGTCTCCGGCGTGCCACGGAGGCCGCGCGGGACGATCTGCTCGCCACCGAGGACGCGCGGCAGTTCGTCATGTCCACGCTGATCAGCGACGTGGCCGCCGCGTACTTCCAGCTCCGCGAGCTCGACCTCGAGCTGGAAATTTCCCGGCGCACGCTCGCCTCCCGGCAGGGCTCGCTGCGGCTCGTGCAGCGCCGGTACGAGGGCGGCGTCGCGGCGCTGATCGACGTGCGGCAGGCGGAGGTGCTGCTGTACACGGCCGCCGAGACCATTCCCGACGTCGAACGGCGCATCGGGCAGACGGAGAACCTGATCTCGCTGCTCCTCGGGCGCCACCCCGGTTCCGTGCTGCGCGGCCGTTCCACGGCCGAGGAGCTGGCGCTTGCGCCTCCAAACGTGCCCGCCGGGCTGCCGTCGAGCCTGCTCGAGCGCCGGCCCGACGTCCGCCAGGCCGAGAATCAGCTGGCGGCGGCCACCGCGCGCATCGGCGTGGCCAAGGCCAACTACTTCCCGCGCGTCGTTCTCACCGGCGCGGCCGGCGCCGGCGGCATCAGGATCGACGGGAGCTGGTTCGGCCCCCAGGGCATCCTGGCGATCGCGCCCCAGCTGACCCTGCCGATCTTCAACATGGGTCGCGTCGGGGCGGGCGTGGACTCGGCCGAGGCCCAGGCGCTGGGGGCGCTGATCTTCTACGAGCAGACCGTCCAGCAGGCCTTCCGCGAGGTCGCGGACGCGCTCATCGAGCACAGCAAGCGGCGCGAGTTCCGCATCCAGCAGGGGCTGCTCGTCGACTCGCTGCGCGACGCGGCGCGGCTGGCAAACATCCGGTACCGGGGCGGCGTCACGAGCTATCTCGAGGTCCTCGACACCGAGCGCCAGCTCTTCGACGCCGAGCTTGGGCTGGCGCAGTCCCAGCGCGACGAGCTGCTGGCGCTCGTGCGGCTCTACCGCGCGCTCGGCGGCGGCTGGACGCCGTCGTCGTAGGGCTCCACGGGTTTCCCGGCGTGTCGATCTACTGGCTCCTGATCGCCATGCCCGCCGCCGCGGGGCTGGAAATCCTGGGGGCCGCCGCCCCGCTCATCTTCTTCGTCGCGGCGGTGGCGATCGTGCCGCTGGCGGCGCTCATCGTCCACAGCACCGAGCATCTGGCCGCGCACACGGGCGCGGCGCTCGGCGGCTTGCTCAACGCGACGTTCGGCAACCTGCCGGAGCTGATCATCGCCGTGGTGGCGCTCCGAGCCGGGCTTGTCGACATGGTGCGGGCCTCGCTGGTCGGTGCCGTGCTCGCGAACTTGCTCCTGGCGCTCGGCATCGCCTTTCTGCTCGGCGGCCTGCGTCATCGCGTCCAGGAGTACAACCCTGCCGCGGCGAGAAGCTACGCCACCATGATGCTGCTGGCCTCGCTCAGCATGGTCGTTCCGAGCGCGTTTCATCGGTTTCTCGGAGGCCCCTCACCCCGGCACGCGGCGGCGCTCGACACCGGCGTGGTGATCGTGCTGCTGGGCGCGTATGCCCTCTATCTGGTGTTCATGCTCCGCACCCACCCGGAGCTCTTCGCCGCCGCGAACGCCGCCGAGGCGGACCACGGTGCCCATTGGAGCCTCAGGTGGGCCGGCGGAACCCTTCTGGCGGCCTCGCTCGGCGCCGCGTGGATGAGCGAGATCCTGGTGGGCGCCGCAGAGGCGACCGGCCATGCCCTCGGGATGTCGCCGCTGTTCATCGGGATCGTGCTCCTCGCGGTGGTCGGCGGCGCCGCGGAGAGTGGCGCGGCGATCGCCATGGCGCGGAAGAACCAGATGGACCTTGCCGTCGGCATCGCGATGGGGAGCAGCCTGCAGATCGCCCTCTTCGTCACGCCGGTCCTGGTGCTGTCGAGCCGTCTGATCGCGCCCGAGCCTCTGACACTGGGCTTCAGTCGCCTCGAGATCGGCGCACTGCTCATGGGTGTTCTGATCGGCGGGACCGTCGCGGGCGACGGACGATCCAACTGGTACAAGGGCGTTCAGCTCGTCGCCTTCTATCTCATCCTGGCGGCGATGTTCTACCTGATCCCGGCCGAGACCTCGCGGACACTCGCGCGCCTGCCCTGACCGAGCCGGCGCGGGCTACTTCCTTCGCATCGCTCGTTCCGCCTCGAGCTGGCCCTGGCGCGCGTGGTCGATGACTTCCCCGAGAATGCGCGCCATTTCCTGGGGCGCATGGAACCCCATGGAGTTCTCGGCGGCGACGAAGTCGAGCCGCCACTGCGCCTTCCGCTGCTGGACGGCCGCTCCCTGGAGATCACGCTCGTTGGCCCCGCCCTTCTTCGCGGCCACGATGGCATCGAGCATGTCGGTCGTGGCCTTCGCCGCGCGCTCGAGCAGCGCGTGGTGGCGATCCTGGATCGTCAGCACGCGCGCCTCGAGCTCCTTCTCGGCCACGGCGTGGCAGGGCTGACAGGCGCGATTCAGATTCAGGAGCGGGCTCCGCACCCAGTGGTCGCTCACCTTGAGCGCGCCGACTCGCTCGTAGGGCATGTGGCAGTCGGCGCAGGCGACTCCCGCCCGGGAGTGCACCCCCTGTGACCACACCTCGAACTCCGGGTGCTGCGCCTTCAGCAGCTTGTTCCCGGTCTCCGCGTGGACCCAGTCGCTGAATCCTTCCTTGTCGTAGTAGGCCTCGATCTCCTCGACCTTGAGACCGTTCGCCCACGGGTAGGTCACGACCTTGCCCGGCCCCTTGAAGTAGTACTCGACGTGGCACTGACCGCAGACGAACGAGCGCATCTCCTGGCGCGTGGCGTCCCGGTTCGGATCGTAGTTCGCGACTCCCTGCCGGGCCTTGAGCGTCTTGATGCCCGCGAGGAAGCCCGGGCGCGTGACGCGGACGCCCATCGTCTTCGGGTCGTGGCAGTCCACGCAGGACACGGGGTGCTGGACGAGGAGCTGCCCCTTGTCGTCCTTCAACTCGCGCGCCTCGCGGTACGGCATACCCGAGACCTGCTCGAACCCCTTCTGGACGTCGCCCTTCCCGACGAAGCGGTAGAGCGCGAGGTTCGAGGCGTGGCACTGCAGACATGCCCCCGGCTGCTGTCGCTCCGTCACGCGCCGGGTCTGCTCCTGGTCGAAGAGCGCGTAGAAATGGCCCCGGCGGTCGCGGTAGTCGAGCGCGAACGCGTAGCCCGCGAAGATCCGCTTGAGCCAGGGGTCGCGATCGAGCTTCTGCTCGGCCGGCCCGGTGTCGCTTGCCCCGAGCCCGCGCCCGCCGTACTTCGTCGCGGTGGACAGCGAGGTCTTCAGGTACGAGTCGTACTGGAAGGGCCAGTTCTGGGCCCACACCTTGGGGTCCATGGTGTCCTCGGTCACCTCGACCATCCGGACGAACGGCTGCCGCGCCTCTTGCTTCCGCTCGAAGATGTTCGTGAGGAGCGCGAGCAGGAGCACGGTGAGACCCGCGATTCCGACCAGTCCCAGCAAACCAAGGAGCCAGGCTCTCTTCATGCGCTCTCCCCTCAACCCCCCGCGCCGTGTCCGGCACCGGCGTGACAGTGCAGACAATCCAGCGTTCCCGGCTCGCGCCCACCGGAGTCGACCACCGCGTGGACGAGCGCTTCGTGACAGCGCACACAGTTCGCGCGAACGAGATCACGGTCCCTGGGCGTGATCTCGATCGGCTCCTTGAAGTTCTGCAGGGTGAAGGCGGCGGAATGCCGAAATCCGTGCTCGGCCTTCGCCGCCCACTTCGCGATGCCCGCGTGCGGCAGATGGCACTCGACACAGGTCGCGGCGTGCCGATGGCCGCTCTTGAGCCACGCGTCGTACTGCGGATTCATGACGTGGCAGTTCACGCACGCGCGTGGGTCGGTCGAGAGGTAGGAGAAGCCCTTCGCGTAGACGAACGTGAAGGCGCCGACCCCGAGCGGGATCCCGAGCAGGCAGGCGAAGACGACGACGAGTCCGCTTCGCTTCACTCGGTGTAGCGCTGTCGGATCGGGACCTTCACGGCGAGCCCCTCGTCCAGCTTCGCGTCGACCGCGATGCCGTTGGCGACCGCGGTTTGCTCCGGCTTCCAGGTCCCGCCGGTGCGGGTCACGAGCGCGGCGAGACTCTCCCCGGCGCGCGCCGGACGCGACCGCAGGCGCAATTCCGTCATGCGCTCGCGCTCGTCGCGGCGAAGCGGGCGGAAGCTGGACGCGGTCCGCGCGAAGGCCTCGCGGTAGGTCTCGAATGTGCGGATCGCCGTAATGCCGGCCACGCGGAACACGTGGTTGCGGTACGCGATCCACGTCAGGTGCATGCGCACCTCGCGGTCCTGCGCGACGAGCTGGGCCGCCGGAAGCCCCGCGATCGTGGTCCGAGTCAGCCGGCTCAGCTCGCGTTCCTCGAGGCCGTCCTGGCGCGCTCCCTCGACGGGATCACTGCCCTCGGCGACCATCTGCAGCGCCACCGCCGCGCGGCCCGAGGGCTCGCTCGCGATGGCGGCGGTCGGAGTATTCCTGGTCTTCCAACCGGCCGGCATCTCGAGGGCGAGGGCGAGACCCGGATGCTGGAAGAGGTTCTTCACGAAGATACCGTTGGCCGGGTCCGGGCCCACGATGAGGCCGTCGAGCCGCGCGAGAAAAGCCGGCCGGGGGGCGGCGATGGGACGCCCGGGCCCGCGTGTCAGGGCCTTCGCCGCCGCCGTCGTGTTCTTGACGCGCTCCGGCGTCGCCGGGTGGTTGGCGAAGAAGCTGCCCCGCGAGGGATCGCCTCCGGCCAGCGCCTCCTCACGCTCGAGCGTGCGCAGCATCGACGGCAGCCCGGCCGGATCCCAGCCGGCCCGCGCGGCGAGCTGGATACCGATCTGATCCGCCTCCCGCTCCTGGTCGCGGCTGTAGGGCGCCAGCACGAGCCCGCTCGCGAGCTTGCCGACGCCGCCCAGGATTCCGCCGAGCGCGGGGCTCACGATGCCCACGATGGCGCTCGGGACACCGAAGAGGATCGAGAACGGAGTGGACGCCTCGATCTGGCGGACGGAGTGGCGCGCCGCGACGTGACCGATCTCGTGTCCTATGACACCGGCGAGCTCGTCCTCGCTGTTGGCCAGCGCCAGGAGGCCCCGGGTGACGTAGACGAACCCGCCGGGGAGCGCGAACGCGTTGGGCTCGGTGTCGTCGGCGACGTGGAACTGGTACGGCGCGTCGGGCGTCGACGTATGGGCGGCGAGCCGGCGCCCGATCTCGCTCACGTAGCCGACGAGCGCCGGGTCCCGCACGAGCCCCACGGCGCGCTCGACCTCGCTCGCCGCCTCCTGGCCGAGCTCGCGCTCCTTCTGCGTCGAGATCAGCGAGGGGCGCGATTCGCCGGTCGAGCAGCCCGCCGCGAGCATGGCCATCAGCCCGAGGCAGCACTGCCGGCGGGTTGTCAGGATCGGCTCGTCGCTCATCGTCCTGGTCCGAAATGCTGCGGTCAATCGAGTCGCGCGTCAAGGATCCCACCCCTTTAGGCCGAAGGTCCCATTGCCCCGGGCGGAGCTGTGGCGGACAAGAACGGATCAGAGGATTCCCTCGACAGCTTCGATCACCCCACAATGGAGGAAACCATGATGAGAGCAACCACGGTCGGGCTTCTCGCGCTGTTCTGCGTCGCTGCCGTCGGGTGCGCCGCCATGAAGGAAGAGAAGGCGATGGCGAACGCTCCGACCGCCAACGTCGTCGGCACGTGGGCGGGATACGCCGGCCAGGGCGCGTCCGGCGTGCCCGTCACCCTGACGCTGGCCCAGACCGGAACCGACGTGACGGGCAATGTCAGCGTCGCCGCACGTCCGGACCTCTCGGGGCCGGTCAAGGGCGCCGTTCAGGGCGAGCTCCTGAAGCTCTCGCTCGCGACCGCGACGTTCTCGCAGCTCGAGGTCAAAGGCGATACCATGACCGGCATGACCCCGGCGGGGCAACTCATCCTTCGTCGCTCGAAGTAGCGTGTCCAGGTAGCTGCCGCGGGCGCCGCGGATCGAGACCCGCCGCGTCAGATACGGCCGGGATGCCACGCTTCTTCAGGACGACCGTCGCGGTATTCGCGGCGCTGGTGGCAATCGCCGCCAGTGCCGCATTCACTCCAAGCCCTCGCGCCCAGGACGTGCGCGCGGGCACCCTCGAGCGCGAGCCTTCGGTGTGGAACCTGCAGCCGTGGTACATCGTCGGTGGAGCCGTTGCGCTCGTCGTGCAGGCCGGCCTCATCGTTGGTCTGCTCGTCAACCGGGCCCAGCGCCGTCGCGCCCAGCGTGAGCTCGCCGAGCGACTCCGCTTCGAGACCCTCGTGTCGGATCTCTCGGCGGCGTTCATCTCGGCGCGGGACGTCCCCCAACACATCGAGAGGGCGCTCGAGCGGATCGTGCACGAGCTCGGCCTCGATCGCGCGGTGCTCGCCGAGCTGGGGCAAGCGCACGACGACATCATCTGGGCCACCCATTCGTGGACCCGAGACGGCATCGATCCGCTCTTGGGAGCCGTCCCGAGGCGAGCGTACCCCTGGATCGCCGCGCGCCTGCAGGACGGCCACGTCGTCAGCCTGTCCCGGCTCGACGAGCTCCCGAGCACCGCCCGGACCGACCGTGAAAACCTGGCCGCCCGCGGCACTCGATCGCTCGTCGCCGTCCCGCTGACCGTCGAGGGCACCGTCACCGGCGCGCTCTCCTTCAGCACGCTCCGCGCCGAGCGTGACTGGCCCGACGAGCTGGTCCCGCGGCTCCGCCTCCTGGCCGAGGTGTTCGCCAGCGCACTGGCGCGATATCGAGCCGAAACGGCGGCGCGCGAAAGCGAGGACCGGTTCCGTCTGCTCGCCGACACCGCTCCCCTGATGATCTGGCTGTCCGGCGCCGACGGCCGCCGAACCTATTTCAACCGGCGCTGGCTCGAGCTGACGGGTCGCCGATCGGATGAGGACCTGGGCGAGGGCTGGGCGGACAGCGTGCACGCCGACGACCGCGCGCTGGCGGTCGAGTCGTACCGCTCGGCGGTGAGCGCGCGCCAGCCCTTCACGCTCGACTACCGGCTGCGGCGCTGGGACGGCGACGACCGGTGGGTGCTCGACCACGGCGTCCCCCGGATCGACGAGAACGGAGCCTTCACCGGCTACGTCGGCTCCGTCATCGATATCACCGCGCTGAACACCGCGCTCAGGGCGGTGCTGGAGAGCACGGCGCTCCGCAGCGCCATCTTCGGCTCGCTGTACGGTCAGGTCGCCGCGATCGACCGCGACGGCGTCATCATCGCCGTCAACCACTCGTGGACGCGCTTCGCCGAGGAGCTCGGCCCCGATCCCGCGCGCGGCGCGACGGTCGGCGTCAACTACCTGGACGCCTGCCGTCAGGCCGCCGCGGCCGGCGACGCCGACGCGCTGCTGGCGCTCGAGGCCATCACCGACGTCCTCACGGGGAAGCGGCCGGACGCTCGGCTCGAGTACGCGTTTCGATCTCAATCCGTCGAGCGCTGGTTCGAGATGACGGTCGAGCCCTTCCGGCGCCCCGACGGGGGCGCGGTCATCTCGTACATCGACATCACGCGGCGCTGGCAGGCGGAAGACGAGGCGCGCCGGCAGCGCGAGGAGCTGGCCCACGCCCAGCGCGTCACGACGCTCGGCGAGCTCAGCGCCTCGCTCGCTCACGAGATCAACCAGCCGCTCGCCGCCATCGTGACGAACGCGCAGGCGGCGATTCGCCTGCTCGATCGGGATGGGATCGTGCACGCGGACGTCTCGGAGGCGCTGACCGACATGGCGGCCGACGCCCAGCGCGCGTCGGCAATCATCCGCCGGCTTCGCGCCCTGTCGCGCAAGGAGCACGCGTCCCAGCGAGGTCTCGATCTGAACCAGCTCGTCGACAACGTGGTGATTCTCTTGCGGTACGACCTCGCGCGAAAGAACATCACGGTGCTCCGGACCGCCGACCCCGTCGTGCCGCTCGTCTCCGGAGATCCCATCCAGCTCCAGCAGGTCATTCTGAATCTGCTCGTGAACGCGAGCGAGGCGATCGGCAACGCGCCGGACGGACCACGCGAGATCGCGATCACGACGGCCCTCCGGGCCCCCGGCCTCGCGGAGGTCCGCGTCCGCGATACCGGCGTCGGCGCGAACGCGGCGGACCTCGAGCGCATGTTCGAGCGATTCGTCAGCACCAAGCCCGGCGGCCTCGGCATGGGCCTGGCGATCAGCCGGTCGATCGTGGAGGCGCACGGTGGGCGTATCGCGGCGGAAACCAACCCCGATCGCGGCCTCACGCTCCGCGTCGAGCTGCCGTGCGACGGCTCGGTTCCGGACCCCGGGCCCGCGCTGCCGGGAAAGATCAGCCCGGGCGTATGGGACCAACAACGCATAGCGGGAGACCGCAAGCGGCAGTAGGGTCGGCCCGACAGGAATCGGATCGCCCGCGCGCGAGCGAAGAGAGAGAGGGCCGGTTGGTTTTCCCTGCGCCCCATCACGACGAACGATCGCGGCTCGTGTGTGTGATCGACGACGATGTCTCTCTTCTCCGGGCGCTCCGGCGCCTGCTCGACGCCGGCGGGTTTCAGGTCAAGACGTTCTCGTCCGCGGAGGACTTCCTGGATCGTGCCAATCCCACGACGCCGGGCTGTCTCGTCCTCGACGTCCACCTCGGCGGGCTCAGCGGGTTCGAGCTGCTCGAGCGCCTCGTCGCCGCCGGCCGGCAGATCCCGGTCGTGTTCATCACCGCGCACGACGACGCGGCGACGCGGGACCGGGCGCACCGCGCCGGCGCCGTCGAGTACCTCCGAAAGCCCTTCGACGACGAATCGCTGATCGCGGGAGTCAATCGCGCCCTCGGCCCGGCCTGACCCCTCGGCCAGGCCAGATCACCCGAACCGCCGGCGCTCGCCTAGGACCAACGTCCGATGGCGCCCGATCGCCGGCCGCCGTACCCTCCGGGGGATCCCCCCGCGTAACTCGAGGGGTGCAGATTGCCGGCTTGCCGGCGAGAATCCGGGGCAATGACCCCGGTATCCCCTGGGGGGCAAGAGGAGGAGGCCTAACCGTGAATCAGAGAATGCGCCGACAGCTCGGACGTGGACTCGCCTGGATCGTGATCGCGGCGCCGCTGGCGGCCGGCTGCTCGAGCAACGGCCCCCTGGCCAGCACCAAGCTCGCGCAAGCGGAGCGCGCGGTGGACGAGGCACAGCAGAGCGGCGCGGCGGTGAGCGTCCCCGTCGAGCTCCGGACCGCCGAGGACAAGCTGAAGGCGGCGCGCACGGCGCTGGCCAACAAGGACTTCGACCAGGCCATCCGGGTGTCGGAGCAGGCCGCCGTCGACGCCGACTACGCGCGTGCCCGGGCCAACAACGAGCGCCTCAAGAAGATGGCCGACGAGATGCGCGCGAATATCCAGACGCTGCGCCAGGAGCTCCAGCGCCTCCCCCAGTGACGAACCTAGCGCCCCCGAGAGGTGAATGACTATGACTTCCGTTTCAAGTCACCTGAGACGCTTCGCCACCGGACTAGTCCCGCTGGCGGTGCTCGCCGGTTGCGCCTCGTCTGACCTGGAGCAAGCGGCGAAGGCGCAGCTCACGAAAGCCCAGACCGCCTACCGCCAGGCGCAGTCCGACCCGAACGTGCAGGCGCACTCCCAGCTGCAGCTCGCCGACGCCCAGAAAGCCATCCAGGCGGCGGAGCAGGCGCAGAGCCCGGCGGACATGCAGTCGCTCGCGTATGTCGCGGAGCGGAAGGCGCAGATCGCGTCGGTCGTGGGCGCGACCCGGAAGACCGAGCAGGACACGCAGATGCTAGGCAAGGAAACCCAGGAAATCCTCCTGCAGAAGCGCGATCGCGAGCTGAAGGCCGCTCGGGTCGAGGCGGAGGAAGCGCGCACCGCGGCGGAAGCCCGGGCCCGCGACGCCGAGGCCAAGGCCCGCGAGGCCGAGCAGGCCCGCATGCAGGCCGAGCAGGCTCGCATGCAGGCCGAAAGCGCCCGCGCGCAGGCGGACGCCGAGCAGGCCAAGAACGTCGCGCTCCTGAAGGAGCTGGCGGACCTCAAGGGGCAGCAGACCAACCGTGGTCTCGTCCTCACGGTGGGCGACGTGCTCTTCGCCACCGGCAAGGCCGAGGTGGCGGCCGGCGGGCTCCGGAGCATCGACAAGCTGGCGGAGTTTCTCAAGAAGAATCCGACGCGCAATCTCTTGATCGAGGGCCACACCGACAACACGGGCCCCGAGGACTTCAACCTCAAGCTGTCGCAGCAGCGCGCCGACGCGGTCAAGGACGTCCTGGTGTCGCGGGGGGTCGGCACCGATCGGATCACCACCAAGGGCTACGGGCCGAAGTACCCGGTCGTGGCGAACGACACCGCGGCGGGTCGCCAGCAAAACCGGCGCGTCGAGGTCGTGGTCCTGAACGAAGGGGCCACCGCGGAAAGCGTGGCCCGGTAAGCAAGGAGCGTCGTCGGCCTCGCGATACGGGGCTCGGCGCTCGTGAAGTCCTTCGGCACCTGGGTCGCTCGGGGCTTCACCCTGCTCGTTCTGGCCGTCGTCGTCGGCTGGACCGCGCTGGCCATCTACTATTCGAACCTTCCCTGGCCCATGGCGCGGCTCGTGCTGAGCGGCGCCTTCGTGCTCGGTTCGCTGGCGGTGCTCGCGGCGGTCCGTCCGCTGCGCCGGGGCGCGATCGTCGTGCTCTCGGGGTTTCTGATCGTCCTCGTCTGGTTCTTCCTGATTCCGCCGTCGAACGACCGTGACTGGCAGCGCGACGTCGCCGTGCCGGCCCACGCGACGATCGACGGCGACCGCGTCACGATCGAGAACGTCCGCAACAGCGAGTACCGGAGCGAGACCGACTACACGCCGCGCTACGAGACGCGGACCTACGACCTGAAGGCGCTGCGGAGCGTGGACCTCTTTCTGGTCTACTGGGGCTCGCCGCTCATCGCCCACACCATCCTGAGCTTCGTCTTCGACGGTGACCGCTATCTGGCCGTCTCGATCGAGACGCGGAAGAATGGCGCTGAGGCGTACTCAGCGGTACGGGGGTTCTTCCGTCAGTACGAGCTGTTCTACGTCGTCGCCGACGAGCGTGACGTGGTGCGGCTCAGAACGAACTACCGCCACGAAGACGTCTACCTCTTCCGGCTGGTCGCGACGCCCGCCTTCGCCCGGCAGGTCCTGGTGGACTACCTGGAGACGGTCAACCGTCTCGGCGATCGACCCCAGTGGTACAACGCGCTCACCCACAACTGCACGACCGCCGTCCGGGGTCACATGGTGCCCTACGTGAAGAACGCCGTCTGGAGCTGGAAGATCCTGCTGAACGGAAGGCTAGACGAGCACCTTTACGCGATCGGGGCGGTGCGACAGGACCTGCCCCTCGCGGAGCTCCGCGCCCGGGGCCACGTCAACGACCGTGCCCGGGCGGCGGAGCATGACCCGGACTTCTCCAGGCAGATCCGCGAGGGAGTGCCGGCGCGCTTCAGCGCGCCGTAATGCCTCAGCGCTCCTTGATGAGGAACTGAGAGCGGCGGTTCTTGGCCCAGCACGCCTCGTTGTGCTCGGTGCAGGCCGGCCGCTCCTCGCCGTATGACACGATCGTGATCCGATCGCTCTTGATGCCCTGCGCCACCAGGTAATTCATCGCGGCCTTGGCGCGGCGGTCACCGAGGGCGAGGTTGTAGTCGTTCGTCCCGCGCTCGTCGCAGTGCCCCTCGACGAGGAGCAGAAAGCCGGGATTCGAGTTCAGCCACTGGGCGCTCGCGTCCAGGATCTTGGCGTCGCCCGGACGTACCACCGCCGCGTCGAAGGCGAAGTAGATCGGCTTGAGCGCGTCGTCGGCCCGATACTCCTTGGGCGGCGCTGGGCGCGCAGGCGCGGGAGCGGGCGCCGGCGCCGGGGCCGGGGCAACGGCCACCGGAGGCGGCGGAGCGGGTGCAGGCGCTGGCGCCGGGGCCGGAGCCGCGGGCGCGGGCGCGGGAGGCGGCGCCTGGCGGGCAGTGGCAACTGGCCGCTTCGCACAGCCCGTGAGCAGGACGAGCGCGATAGTCATTGAAGCGAGCATCGGTCGAACGAGCATCGTGCGCACGATTGAGCCTCCCACGCAGGCGGTTGTTCGAAGGTCGATCGCCCGTGACAGTACGCGGCGCGATTCGTTCCCTCAATGAGACGTTGGTCGGATAGTCTCACGTCTCGCGCGCCAAAACACCCCTCGAGCACACCTATTGGACCAAGGTCCAATTCCCACGGCATCTGAAGGGCGGCAGTCAGGTAGAATGCAGCGCCGTGTAGCCCGCGTATTCTCGAGGGGGTCGACGGGGTCGCGACTTCGCCGAAGTGGCTTTACTTCTGGTGGTTTACGTCACGTGAGGTAGAGGAGCGGAATGCGAAGCGATAGATACAGCACGTGGGCAGCCGTGAGCCTCGCGCTCGTGCTCGGCCTCGGCGGCTGCGCGGGCGGCGGCGCCACGACCACCACGGCGCCCGTGGTCGTGACCGATGTCGCGAGCGTCACCGGCAAGTGGGTCGGCCTCCTCTCGATCACGGGCAGCCGCGACCGCGAGGACTACGTCGAGGTCACCGTCGAGGTGAGCGGCGCCTACCGGGCCTCGGCCGCGCGGACGATCGGCGTGCTGGACACCAAGGGGACCGTTACCGTTAGCGGCGGCCGGCTGCTCATCAAGGGCGACAGCGGCGGCCAGGGAACCGCGTTCCTCTACACGCAGCCGCCTCCAGACCAGCACATGCTCGTGGTCAACGGCACGGCCTCGGACGGTCGCGCGTACACTCTGCGGCTCCGCCCCCAGCGCTGAGTCAGGCGGAAACCCTCACGGCAGGGCGTAGCCGCAGCCGCGGTACGCGCGACCGTCGATCTCGACGGCGACGCTCGACTCGGCCCGTTCCCCGCTCATCGAGTCGACGCATTCGCGCTCGCGGATCAGGACGCGGAGGCGATGACCCTCGGTCTCGGCGGCGTAGACCATCTCGCCGCTCTCCGGGTCGACCTGCGGCGCCGGACGCGGCACCGTCAGGTGCCCACCGCCCTGGTCGAGGAACACGATCCGGTCCTGGAGCATCTCGAGCGCCCAGCCCGGCTCGTTGCCGGTGGCCCGGAAGTCGACACCGCGCAGGCGAGCGTCCGCGCGGACCGAGCGGACCCGACTCTCGGTGCACCGGTACGTCAGGCCGCCGACGTCGAGCGACGCCTCGCGACCCTTGTTCCAGACCGTGACCTTGCCATCCGAGTACCGTGCCCCCGAGCCGGTGGGCTGGCGCGTGAGACGCAGGATGTCGCGGTCCAGCTCGAGCGCTACGTCCCCCCCCAGCACCGGAACCAGCACGAAGGTGGGCCCTTCCGCGCAGTCGAAGGCGCGCGCCGTCTCGGCGCGCTCGACAGCCCGGGTCAGTCGAACGCGCACGCGATCGGTCGCGTCGAACAGCAGGAGCGTGCGGTCCTCCTGGCGGAACGCGGTCACGGCGGCCAGGGCCCTCAGGAACAGCCGCTCCTGGCTCATCACGGGAGGCGGGCAGGCCCGCCGGGTACTGCCGATCGCCCCGCTGCGCAGCGTGGTGCCCGACAGCTGGATGGGGGCGAAGTAATTATTACACCCGGCCGAGCCCACGATGCGCTCTTCGCTCTCGAAGGAGAGCGTCGACTGGACGGCCTCGAGCACGCCGCCCCCGTCGATGTCCTCGGCGACCCACGACGTCCCGCTGAGCGACGCAGGCACGCCGGCCAGGCTGCGCGCCGCGCCGCCAGGCGCCGCGGTCTGGCATGCCGAGAGAGCGACGCACAGCGGCAGCGCGAAGAATCTCAACATCGGGTTCACCGTGCACGTCCTCGATACCGCGAGAGCCGGAGCGGGAAAACTGGACCTTGGGCCAGCGTACTTACGCGCGGTCGTCACCCGCCGACGCGCTTTACGTCGCGCGACGAGCCGTGACACAATTGCCGCGGACGCACAGGAAAACGTCTCTGATGAACCGGATCGCCCGCGACCGCCTCCCGATGATTGTCGCCCCGGTGCTCGTCTGCGCCGGATACTTCCTGGGGGCGAAGATCGGGTTCGCGCTGAAGCTCCACCCGTACCCCATCTCGACGCTGTGGCCCCCCAACTCCATCCTGCTGGCCGCGCTCCTCCTGGCGCCGACGCGGTCCTGGTTGATCCTCCTGCTCGCGGCGCTACCCGCCCACGTGGCCATCCAGCTCGCGAACGGCGTCCCGGTGCCGATGCTCCTCGGCTGGTTCGTGAGCAACTGCTCGGAAGCGCTGATCGGCGCCGTGTGCGTTCGTCGGCTCACCAGCGGGCCGCTGCGGCTCGACGACTCCCGCCACGTCGGTCTCTTCGTGCTCGCCTGCACCCTCGGGGTGTCCCTCTCGTGCTTCCTCGACGCGGGCTTCGTCACGCTCGTCGGCTGGGGCGAGGGCACGTACTGGGGCATCTGGAGCTCGCGCTTCTTCTCGAACCTGCTGGCCGAGCTGACGCTGGTGCCGACGATCGTCGCGTGGGCCCGCGTCGATCGCGAGGCGCTGCGCCGGCTCACGTACGGGCGGATCACGGAGCTGGGGGCGCTGATGATCGCGCTCCTGGCGGTCAGCGTCCCGGTCTTCACCTGGCAGGAGACCGGGCCGGAGAGCATCGCGGCCCTGCTGTACGCGCCGCTGCCTTTCCTGGTCTGGGCCGCGGCACGCTTCGGCGCCCGGGGGGCCAGCACAGCGACGCTGACCGTCGCGCTGCTCGCGATCTGGGGCGCCATGCACCGGCTGGGCCCCTTCGTCGGGAGCGTCCCGCGGGACAACACGATGTCCATTCAGCTGTTCCTCATCTTCGTGTCCGTTCCGCTCCTGCTCCTGAGCGCGGTCATCCAGGAGCGCCGACAGGCCGAGCGGGCGGCGATCCTGAGCGAGGAGAGCCTGAAGCTCGCGCTCGGCGCCGCGCAGATGAGCATCTGGGACTGGAGCATCTCCGGGAGCGACGCGACGTGGCCGCGGGAGACGAGCCGCGTCCCGTTCGGTCTGATTCTCCGCGTGGTCCATCCCGACGACCGATCGCTCGTGGCCGAGGCCGTCACCGCCGCGATCGAGAAGGGCGCGGCGTGGGACGTCGAGTTCCGCGTCGCCCATCCCGACGGCAGCGTCCGCTGGGTGATGGGCAAGGGCGAGGTCCTGCGCGACGAGGCGGGCCGGCCCGTGCGCCTGCTCGGCGTCAACGTCGACATCACCGACCGCAAGCGCGCGGACGAGGCCCTGCAGGCGTCCGAGGAGCTCTTTGCCAAGGCCTTTCGGGGGAGCCCCGACGCGATGGTGATCAGCCGCCAGTCCGACGGCCGCATCATCGACGTCAACGACCGCTGGGAGACGCTCTTCGGCGTCAGCCGCGGGCTGGCGGTGGAACGGATGCTGGGCGAGTTCCTGCACGGCGCCAGGGTGCCCGACCAGACGGCGCTGAAGCGGCTGGCCGAGTCGCCGGGGCCCCTGCGCGACGTCGAGCTACGGCTGCGAACCCTGGCCGGCGATCAGCGCGAGGCCGTCATCGCGACCGAGCCCATCGAGATGGGCGGCCACGCCTGCTTCGTCACGACGATCCGGGACGTCACCGAGCGGCGGCGCGCCGAGCGCGAGGCCCAGGAGCAGCGCGAGCTCCTGACCCACCTGAGCCGGGTCGCCGTTCTCGGTGAGCTCTCCGGCGCGCTCGCCCACGAGCTCAGCCAGCCGCTCACGTCGATCCTGAGCAACGCCCAGGCGGCGCGGCGGATCCTCGCGCGCGAGCCCGTCGATCTCGACGAGATCCGGGAGATCCTCGAGGACATCGTCGGAGACGACCGGCGGGCCGGCGAGGTCATCCGGCGGCTTCGAGCCATGTTCAAGCGCGGCGAGTCGAATCGCCAGCTGCTCGACCTCAACGAGCTCGCCGGCGAGGTGCTGGGCTTCGCGCACAGCGATCTCCTCAACCGCCACGTGCAGGTCACGACCCGGCTCGGCGCCGATCTCCCGAAAGTCCGCGGGGACAACATCCAGCTCCAGCAGGTGCTTCTGAACTTGATCGTCAACGCGTGCGAGGCGATGACCGCCAACGAGCCGCACAATCGCGCGCTGGTGATCGAGACCGCCGTCGTCGATCACGACACGGTGGGCATCTCGGTGCTCGACAACGGCAGCGGTATTCCGGTCGACGTCGTCGATCAGCTGTTCGAGCCGTTCGTGACCACCAAGCAGCAGGGGCTGGGGCTCGGGCTCACGATCTGCCGATCGATCGCCGTCGCCCACGGTGGCCACCTCTGGGCCGGCAACAACGCGGACCGGGGCTCGGCGTTTCGCCTGGTGCTGCCGCGCGACGGCAGTGCCGCGGCGGGCGCGTGATTCCGGCGGGGATCAGGCCTGGGGCCAGAGACCGAGGCGATCGGACTGGCGGACCAGCTCGGCCACCGAGCCGGCCTGCGTCTTCTCCATCACGCGCCCGCGATGGAACTTCACCGTCTTCTCGCTGATCCCGAGGTCGCCGGCGATCTGCTTGTTGAGCCGGCCCTGGACGACGAGCCCGAGCACGTCCCGCTCGCGCGGGGTCAGCGTGTCGAAGCGCTGGCGGATCGCCGCCAGCTCGGCCCGCTCCTTCCGCGCCTCGCGGTCGTTGCGAAGCGCCCGCTGGATGATGTCGAGCAGCGCCTGATCGCTGAACGGCTTCTGCAAGAAGTCGATGGCGCCGGCCTTGATGGCCCGGACGCTCGACGGGACGTCGGCGTGACCGCTGATGAAGACGATGGGCACGTCGCGTCGCTCCTGGATGAGGCTCTCCTGCAGCTCGAGGCCGCTCGGGCCGGGCAGGCGCAGATCGAGCACGATGCAGGCGGGGCGGTCCGGCACGGGGACGCTCACGAACTCCCGGGCCGAGCTGAACGTCTGCACCTCGAGATCGACGGACCGAAGGAGCCGCTCCAGCGAGCGACGCACGGAGTCGTCGTCGTCGATCACGAACACGATCGGCTGATCGACCGGGTCGCCGGTCCCGGTGTTGCGGGAGCCGACGGGTCCTCTCAATGCCTCGCGTTGGGGCGGGTGACCCAGAGAATTCTGCACGGGCGCCCTCGCCAGCTTGCCGTTTGCTGTCAGATTGCACGCGGCGCGTCCCGCGACGGCGGGATCGCCTCGCGGAGGTAGCCTAGTCCATTCGCCCGGCGGGGGCAACCCGACCTACAGCGTACCCCGGTGCGATCTAGGTCCAGATGCCTTCCCCGCAGGCAGTGCTAGGATTGCCGCAAGGGGCCGGGATGATCAGACAGCGTCCTCTGATCGCGGTCGTGGACGACGAAGAGTCCATTCGCAAGTCTCTCCGGCGTTTGCTCGTGGCCTCCCAGCTCGACGCGATGGTCTACGCCTCGGGGCAGGAATTCCTCGACTCGCTCGGCGGGCGTCAGCCCGACTGCCTCGTCCTGGATCTGCAGATGCCCGGGCTGACCGGGCTCGAGGTGCAGCGAACCCTCGCCGGGGCCCGGGTGCGCTTTCCGACCATCATCATCACCGCTCACGACGAGCCGGAGACCCGCGCCCGGTGCCTGTCGGCCGGTGCGGTGGCCTATCTGTGCAAGCCGCTGCACGATGAGCACTTGCTCGACGCGATCGCCACGGCTGTCGGCCCGATTGCCGAGCACGCGGCCACGAAGGACCCCCCGATTCCGTAGGCGCGACGCCCGCTTGCCAGGGACGATAGAATCGCTCCGTGACCCGTCCCCGGTCTGTGAGATAGTCGCGCGATGCCTTGGGATCCGCGCATCCAGGCGCTCGTCGAGCGTTACCCGGCCCTTCGCGCCGTGGGCAACACCCCCCTGGTTCCGGTCGACATCTTCCGTCGCGAGCTCCCGGAGGTCGAGGTCTTCTCCAAGATGGAGTCGCTGAACCCGGGAGGGTCCCTGAAGGATCGCCCGGTGCTGCGAATGCTCCTTGGCGCTGTGGACGACGGGCGGCTCAAGCCGGGCAAGGTCGTCCTCGACAGCTCCTCGGGCAACGCCGGGATCGCGTACTCGATGATCGGGCGCATCATCGGCGTGCCGGTGCAGATCGTCATTCCCGACAACGCGAGCGCGGAGCGAAAGAAGCGGATGCTCGCGCACGGGGCGCAGCTGATCTTCACCGACGCGCTGCTGGGCTATGACGAGGCGCTCCGCGAGGTGCGCCGCCGCTGGGAGGCGGAGCCCGAGCGCTATTTCTTCTGCGACCAGTACAGCAACGGGGACAACTGGCGAGCCCACTACGAGACGACGGCCGAGGAGATCCTGCAGCAGACCGGAGGGAAGCTGACCCACGTCGTCGTCGGTGTCGGCACCGGCGGCACGCTGACCGGCCTGGGGCGGCGCCTGAAGGAGCACGATCCCTCGATCCGGCTCATCTGCGTCATCCCCGAGGCGTTTCCCGGCGTGGAGGGACTCAAGCCGCTCGGGCGCGCCGAGGACATCGTGCCGGCGATCCTGGACGAGAAGATCATCGACGAGCGCGTGCCCGTCACCGTCGACGAGGCGTACCAGATGTGCGTGCGGCTCGCGGCGGCGGGCTTCTTCGTCGGTCAGTCGTCCGGGGCCTACATGGCTGGTGTCCTGCGCGTCGCCCAGCAAGTCCGCCGCGGGCGATTCGTGACCATCTTCAACGACCTGGGCGAGCGCTACTTCTCGACGCGCCTCTGGGACTGACTTACATGGGGGGCCTCTACGGGCCCCCCAAGCCCCCCGCGCTCGGAGACGCCCCGGCGCAGCCGGGGCGCCCCTCGGGAAGGCTCGGCGTATCCGGGGGCCTCGCCAGGCCCCGCAGATGACCCGATGTTGCTTGGGATAGTGTTCAAGGGGCACCTAGCCCGGTAGCCCGCCCGTCCTGGCAGTAGTACCACAGCGCCCCGGTGCAGCCCCGGCCGGGGCGCTGGTGCGCGTCGTGGCAGTCGGCTGGACTCCCGGTCGCACATGCCTAGTGTATGCTGTGTGATTTAGCGGAATGTGCCATGGCACTTCCCGGCCGTCGACGATTGCTCTATCTCTCGCGGATTGTGGTGACGATCGGTTTCGCCATCGCATTTGCTGCACCGATTGCTTCCGATGCCGCTGAAATCAAGGTGTTGACGACCCGTGCGATGAACCAAGTGCTAACCGAACTCGCGGGCGCGTTCCAACGCACTAGCGAGCACAAGGTCGCGCTGATTCTCGCGCCACCCGCCGAGATCAAAAGGCGCATCGTCAACGGCGAGATCGTGGATGTTGCGATGTCCGGCTCAGGCATCATCGAGGACCTCGTGCAACAGGGCAAGATCGCGCGCGACAGCACACTGACCCTCGCCCGCGTCGGTTATGGCGTGGCGGTTCGCGCGGGATCGGCGAAGCCGGACATCAGCTCCATCGAAGCGTTTAGGCGCGCACTGCTCGCTGCCAAGTCGATCGTCTATACGGACCCGGCGGTCGGCGGAGCAAGCGGTATCCATTTCGAGAAAGTACTCGATCGCATGGGCATCGCCAAAGAGATCAAAGCCAAGTCGATCCTGAACGCCCGGGCGGCGACCACTCCCAACGCCGAAATCGTGGCACGTGGCGAAGCCGAACTCGGCATCCAACTGATCAGCGAAATCGTGTTCGTCCCCGGTGCCGAGCTGCTCGGGCCCCTGCCGGGTGAGCTGCAGGCCATGAACGTGATCTTGGCGGGAATTGTCACGACCGCGAGCGAGCCGGACGCCGCCCGGGCACTGTTCAAATTTCTGACCTCCCCCGCCGCCGCAGAGGTCATTAAGAAGGCCGGCATGGAACCGGGAAACTCGTGAGGGTCTAAACCCGTCGTCCCTTGACCTTGAGACGGCGCAGGTGCTCGTCCTATCGCACTACGAGAGTGTGAGCGCAACGATTGATACCCATAGCGCACACGCCCCGGTGCGTGTCCAGGCCGGGGCGCTTCATTTCCAGGTCCGACAATGCGACCGCGAGTCAGCGACCGGGTTCTAACGCGTCCGGGTGCTCGCCACGCGTCGGACCCGGTCGGCGTCCGGTCGGCGTTGCGCAAGCTAGGCGTCGAGCGCATCATCGTCAAGCCAGGCCCGGACGGATGGGACTTCGAGGGGCGAGTGAACCTGGCCGGGCTGGTCAGCAACAACGGGTCGTCAGGCCCCCCAAGCCCCCCCGCTCTCGGAAGCGCCCCGGCACCGCCGTCGCGCTCCTCGGGTTCGCTAGACGAGACGCGGCGCGACGCGCTCGGCGAAGAGCCGCATCGACTTCAGCACGCGCTCGTTCGGAATCAGCCCGCCCGGATTCATCCACGTCGAGATCGTCGAGAATCCCATCTCCTCGCGCAGCGCGGAGAGCCGGTCGACGACCTCGTCCGGTGAACCGAACACCGCGTACTCGTTCAGGATCTCGTCGTACGTGATCTCGGAGAGCCGGTTGGCCCGCGCCTCGCGCGCCTCGGCGGTCTGCGCGGTCGCGCCGTCCGACTTCTTCAGCGCCTTGCTGATCGATCTGAAGAAATGCATCGTGCTCGCCTCCGCTTCCTCGCGGGCCTGGCGCGCGCTCTCCGCGACGTAGAGCGGCACGCTCATGCCGACGTTGCCGCGCCCCGGGCGCCCGGACGCCGTCCACGCTGCCTGATAGGTGGGGAGGTGGCGCTTGAGATCCGTGATCGAGACGGTGCGGACGGCCACGAACACCGGCGCTCCCATCTGCGCCACCATCGGGTACGTCTCCGGTGTCGTGGCGGCGATGCGAATGGGCGGGTGCGGCTTCTGGTACGGCTTGGGCATGATGCAGACGTCGTTGAACTGGAAGTACTTCCCCTCGTGCGAGAACCGCTCCTGCGTCCACGCCTTGCGGAGAATCTCGAGCGTCTCGACGAAGCGGTCGCGGCTTTCGCTGTAGGGAATGTTGAAGCCCTGGTAGTGGCCCGGCAGCCCGCTCCGGCCGACGCCGAACTCGAGGCGCCCCTTGGAGATGTGATCCACGGTCGCGACGTCCTCGGCCAGTCGCAGGGGGTGGCTGAGCGGTAGGACCTGGACGGCGATCCCGATCTTGACGCGCCGCGTGCAGGCCGCCAGCGCCGAGGCGATGATCAGCGGAGCGGCCAGGACCGATCGGTCCTTTTGGAAGTGGATCTCGGCCAACCATACGGCATCAAAGCCGAAGTCCTCGGCCGCCTTCATCTGGGCCAGCGCGTCGTCGAACGCCGCCGCCTCCGTCACGCCCGGCGGGCTCGGAAACTCCGTGAACAGGCCGAATTCCATTCCACCCTCCCGATCGAATTCGGTTTATCCTACGCCAGAGCGTCCCGTGACGGGGGGCCAAGAATGGGGGGGCACTAATGCCAGGCGACAGAGTGTTCGATCGTAGCGCTGAGGACATCGGCAACATCATCCTGCTCGAGCACGTGAACGTGAAGATCCCCGACCAGGTGGTCGCGACGAACTTCTACGTGACGGCGCTCGGACTCACCCGCGACCCGTACATCATGACCGGCACCGAGAACATGTGGATCAACGCGGGCCAGCAGCAGTTCCACATGCCCACCGGGAAGCCGGAAGTCCTGCGGGGCACCATCGGCTTCGTCATCCCCGATCTCGAGGGGCTGAAGACGCGGCTCATGAGCTCGCGGGAGAAGCTCGGGGGCACGAAGTTCAATTGCGCCGCCGAGGACAAGTACATCAGCGTGACCTGTCCGTGGGGGAACCGCATGCGGTTCCACGCCCCCGGGCCGGAGTTCGGCGACATGACGCTCGGCGTGCCGTACGTCGAGTTCGACGTGCGGCCGAACACCGCCGTGGGCATCGCGAAGTTCTACCAGACCGCGATGGGCGCGCCCGGCACTGTGTCGTTCAACGGCAACGTCTCGGCGAAGGTCCAGGTCGGTCACCGGCAGCACCTGATCTTCCGCGAGACCAACGCGCCGGAGGCGATGTACGACGGCCATCACATCGCGATCTACGTCACGAACTTCTCGGGGCCCCACAAGTGGCTGAAGGAGCGGGGTCTCATCAGTGAGGAGTCGAACCCGGTGCAGTACCGGTTCAAGGACATCGTGGACCCGGAGACCTCGCGCGTGCTCTTCACCATCGAACACGAGGTGCGCAGCGCGACCCATCCGATGTTCGGGCGCCCGCTGGTGAGCCGCAATCCGATGCAGCGGCAGGCGACGTATCAGCGCGGCCGCGACGCGTTCTACCCCGGAGCCTAACGAGCCCCTTCGCGCGATGTGAGCCCTTCTCCCGGCGGCGGGTCAGTGCCCGGCGCCGGGAGAGGGCAGCCCGCCTGCTCCTACTTCTTCACGCCGGATAGAAGTCCGTTCGTCACGGCACTGGTCGTGCCCGTGCCCGTGTTGAGAATCGGATTGACGAGAGTCGCCGGCGGCGGGGTCACCACCGGAACGCTGGTCAATCCGCCGACCGCACCGGTCACGGCGCCGGTCAGGCCGACGGTGGCGCCCGTCGCCCCGGCCGGCCCGTTGACGGCGCCGCCCGTGGCCTGCAGCACCTCCCGGATCGCCGCCTCCTTCAGCGAGGCGTTCAGCGCTTCCACGCTGGCGGCCGGGACTTCCCTCGGGACCAGGCTGAACTCCGAGGCCAGGCGCCGCGCGGCCTCCGGCGAGATGCTCGTCGGCGCCGACACGGGTCCCGCGCCGAGCACCGACACCCGCTGCAGCGCGCCCACCTTCACGGCGGGACCGACCGGGCCGGCCGTCGCGTCCAGGCGCGTGACGTCGACCAGGCCTCTCAAGATGGTGATCGTCGAGCGAATGCCGCTGCCGGCCGGCTCGACCTCGGCGACCACGACCGTGCCGCGGATCGCGGTCACGGCGTTCGGCGTCTTGATCTCGATCACCTCGCCCGGCTTCATCAGCGCCTTGGAGACCGCCACGGAGATCCGGCCATCGCCGAGCTGAACGGTGGCCACGCCCGGCACCTCGGTGATGGTGAGCACCGACCGCTCGCGCGCGGTCACCGTGGCCTTACCGCCCAGGAGCACCCGCACGAACGAGCGCTCGCCGGTGGTGATGCGGTCGCGGAGGAAGACGTCGTCCTTGAACTGCAGGGGCTGCGCGTCGGGTCGCGTCAGACGCGCGACCGTCGCCGTCCCTTCGATGTTGGTCACCACGCCGACCCGCTCCCCGGCGAGCGCCGATGACGCGAGCAGCAGCGCGGCGGCGGCCGTGAGCAGCAATGCGGCGATCAATCGCTTTGCGAGAGCCATAGTCCCTCCGTCGGCGGCGCGTTTCGTCGCTTCGGCGCGCGGCGAAGGTGAAGGGAGCAAGCGCGGTGCCACGGGATTCCGGATTTCCGAAAAAATGAGATCGAAAGGTTCTTGTGGATTTCGACCACTGGCCTCGCGCGCACCGCTGGCCATGCTCGAGCCAGGCTGGCAGCTTCTGGTCAGACTGGCTCGTTCCGGCTCACGATTCCGGATTCTTGCGTTCGCGCCGGAGTGGGACTACGCTCGCCCTCGCTCGCGGGTCGTTCCCCGACAAAGGAGCCGGACATGGCGCTCAGAGTGATGTCGGCCGACAGCCACATGGACCTCATCTACCTGCCGCAAGACACGTTCACGTCGCGCATGTCGTCGGCGTGGCGCGATCGCGCGCCGCGGGTCGTCGAGCGCGACGGCCGCAACGTGTGGATCTCGGGCGACGCCGTGCTCGGTCCCTGGGGCGTCTACGGTCCGGGCGTGACGGGCGGCCGGCGGGGACGCATCCTCGCCGAGGCGGGGTTCGCGTCGGGCAAGCAGACAAGGCCATCGAATCCCCTCGAGCGGTGCCAGGACCAGGAGCGCGACGGTGTCGAGGCCGAGGTGATCTACGGCATCATCGGCATCTCCCGCGGCCTCTTCACGCACGCGGGCATCGCCGACCACGAGACGCTGGCGGCCGTCTACCGCGCGTACAACGACTACGTCGCCGACTTCAATCGCTCCGCGCCCGGCCGCTTCTTCGGCCTGGGCTGCCTGCCCAACCACGACGCGCGGGCCGCCGCCGACGAGGTGCGTCACTGCGCCGAGCTCGGCCTGCGCGGGGGCGTCTTCGTTCCGTGGGGCGCTGCGGCGCCGGTGTGGGACGCGATGTGGGAGCCCCTGTGGTCGGCCGGCGAGGAGACCGGGCTCGTCATCTCGTTCCACGTGTTCGAGGGCGGCGCCACGACCGTCGGCTACGCCGTGAAGGGCGGTCAGCATCCGGCGTCCGCCGGCTCGTGGACGGTCGTCGCGCCGCTCCAGATGGACGAGATCTGCGCCTCGGTGATCCTTTCCGGTGTGTGCGAGCGCCATCCGAAGCTCACGCTGGTCCTGGGCGAGAGCGGCATCGGCTGGCTCCCGTACATGCTCGAGCGGCTCGACGATACCTACGAGGAGCGCCTCGCCGACGACCTCGGGCTCCCACTTCCGCCGAGCGCCTACTTCAAGCGCCAGATGTACGCCACCTTTCAGAAGGATTTCCACGGCGTGCGCGCCATGGCCGAGATCGCGCCCGACAACGTCATGTGGGGCTCCGACTATCCGCACCGGGACGGTACGTGGCCATTCTCGAAGAAGGCGATCGAGGAGCAGTTCCGGGGAATTCCCGAGGCAGTCCAGGCGAAGATGCTCTGGGAGAACGTGCGGCGCGTGTACCGGATCGCGTCGTGACGATTCGCGCTGCCTGAGCCGCCGCCCGCACCGCTGATGCGCGAGGCCGATCGCCGGCGGGAGATCACGACGTACTATCTCGGTATCTCCCCCGACGAGATCAGCTCCCACGTCGCCGCGTCCTTCGACCTCTGGGAATCGCTCGCCCGTTACCGGCGCGAGCTCGCGGTCGGCGCCCGGTGGCTCGAGCTCGGTGGCGGGATGGGCGATCTGGCGGCGGCCGCGCTCGATCACGGCTACGACGTCCTGATGACCGACGTCCAGGACGAGCTGCTCGAGACGGCGGCGCGGCGTCATCCGCGGCTGCGCGCGCGGCTTCAGCGCGCGGACGTGTTCGACGCGCGCGCCGTCGCCGCGGTCGGCGCCCGCGGGCCGTTCTCGATCGTCGCGGCGCTCGGCGCCGTGCTCAACCACGCCCGCGACGGCAAGCAGCTCGCGCGCGGCTTTCGCCACCTCGTGGCGCTCGGCGAGCCGCGCTCGCTCCTGGTCGTCGACCTCCTGGTGCGGGAGATGTTTGCCGGCCACCCGGCCACGGTCTGGGCCGACTTCCTGCACGTCCTGCCCGGGCTCGACCAGCTGGCTCGTCTGATCCGATCCTCGGGACTGCAGCTCCTCGAGGCGTACTCCCTCTTCCACCGGTATCCGCCGACGCCCGCCTACGATCGCGCGTTCGACGAGCGGATGCTGCGGGTCGTTCTCCACAAGAGCCCGCCGGGGCCCCGCCGGCGCGCGCGGGCCGGGAAATCGTCACGCGCCTGAGCGGCGGACCCGCCTTGCCCGGCGGGCGGCGCGCTGCGATAATCCCTGCCGCGATCGATCAGCCATAAGGAGGCGGGCATGCCGAACATCACGATCCAGTGGTTCGCCGGGCGCACCGACCAGCAGAAGCGCGAGATCACGGCCGCGATCACCGACGCCATGGTGAAGATCGGAAAGACCACGGCGGACCAGGTCCACATCGTGTTCCAGGACGTGGAGAAGACGAACTGGGGCGTTAACGGAAAGCTCGCCAGCGATTAGGGTAGGGAACGCGCCCTGCCGCTCGCGGCGCCTCGCGGCGACGATCGCCGGCCTCCTCGTCGTCGCGCGGGCGCCTTTCCCGGGTCCCGGCGATAGCTTGACCGGATGAGGTGCCCCGGCTGCCAGCAGGAAAATCCGGAAGGCGCCCGCTTCTGTAACAGCTGCGGGACTCGGCTCACCGCGGCGGTGCCGACCGCCGCGCCTCGAACGTACACGCCCGCGCATCTGGCCGAGAAGATCCTGACCTCGCGCTCCGCCATGGTCGGCGAGCGCAAGCAGGTCACGGTGCTGTTCGCCGACCTCAAGGGCTCCATGGAGCTCCTGGCCGACCGCGATCCGGAGGAGGCCCGCCGCCTGCTCGACGCCGTCGTCGAACGCATGACGGAAGCGGTCCACCGGACGAGGGGACGGTGAATCAGGTCATGGGCGACGGGATCATGGCGCTCTTCGGCGCCCCCGTCGCCCACGAAGATCACGCCGTCCGCGCCGGCTACTCCGCCCTCAGGATGCAGGAGACCGTCGGCCGCTACGCCGAGCAGATCCAGCGCACCGAGGGAATCTCGCTGAAGATCCGGATCGGGCTCAACTCCGGCGAGGTCGTCGTGCGCTCGATCGGCAGCGATCTCCACATGGACTACACGGCGGTCGGTCAGACGACGCACCGCGGCGAGCAGCGCCAGCGCCTCGACGAGCTGACCGAGGAGCGCCGGCGTGCCGAGCGGCGGCGCGAGCAGCTCGACCAGGACCTCCGCGACTGGGGCTTCGCGGTGGCGCCCCGGCGACACGGATGACGGACGACCTGCGGGTCGAGCGCGAGGGTCCGATCGCGCTCCTCACCTTCAACCGCCCCGACGCCCGTAACGCCATGACCTTCGAGATGTACGAGGCGCTGCACGACGCCTGCGTGGAGCTCGAGGCCGATCCGCGCACGCGCGTGCTCGTGCTCACCGGCGCCGGCGACCGCGCCTTCGCGAGCGGCACCGACATCCGCCAGTTCCTGGATTTCAAGACCGCCGAGGACGCGCTCGGCTACGAGGCGCGTCTGACTCGCGTGTTGTCGAAGCTGGCGGGCATGAGCAAGCCGACCATCGCCATGCTGCAGGGCGACGCAATCGGCGGCGGGCTCTTCATCGCGCTGGCGTGCGACCTCCGGCTCGCCGCCCCGCACGCGCGCTTCGGCGTGCCGGTGGCGCGCACGCTCGGAAACTTCCTGGCGCCCGTGAGCCTCGCGCTGCTCGTCGCCGCGCTCGGTCCAGGCCGCGCCCGCGCGCTCGTGCTCACCGCCCGCCTGCTCGATGCCGCCGAGGCGCAGGCCGTCGGGCTGATCGATCAGGTCCACCCCGCGCCCGAGCTCGAGTCACGCGCGCGCGAGCTCGCCAGGAGCCTCGCCGAGCTGGCGCCGCTGACCCTCGCGGCGACCAAAGAAGCCACCCGGCGCACGCTGGCCGCGGTGACGCCGCGGGACCTCGACGATCTGATCCTGTCGTGCTATTTGAGCCGTGACTTCGAGGAAGGGGTGCGCGCCTTTCTCGAGAAGCGAAAGCCGGACTGGCAGGGCCGTTAGGCTTCTTCTGCTTCGGTAGGGCAGGGCGAAACGCGGGCGGGCGAGACTCAGGCCAACTGGCTGGTGGCGGGCGACCGTGTCGTGCGTCGGCCCCGCCGACCAGCCTTAGTTGTTGCTCGTCATGTTGAGGATGCGCCCCTCGAGCTGATGGAGAAGAGGCACGTACTCATCGCTGCCGCAGGACGGGCACGTCGGGTCGCCCAGGTCGAAGCACTCCTCGCAGGCCACGCAGACGGCGAGGCTCCGGAGCGGCATCGGGACTCTCGAGAGCGTTCGAACCATGTTGCTGATCATTGTCTGTTGCCTCCCACCCCCTAGTAAGGCAAAGCCGATACCAAGCTCCGATAAATCCTAAGTATGCTTTATCGCTATCTTTCTCGAGCGTGGCGGGTCGTCCGGAGGGCCGGGCTGGTACGAACGTTACCGTGCGATCGTGGCCGGTCCTGATCACACCTCGACCACCTTCTACTCCTTCCCGTACCGAGGATGGTAGGGCCCGTAGAGAAGCCCCTGGTCCGTGTCGCCGAAGAGCCGGACGTTGGCCCGCCCGCTGAGATCGTGGGCGGCCTCCGTGCTGTCGCCGAAGTTGCCCCCCGATCCCACGTTTGAGTTGTGCTGTACAGCGAACCGGCGCTCCCATAGGAGGAGCCCGCTCCTGGTGTCGACCAGCCTGGCCCGGAGCTTGACGATCGTGGCGGCGTTCAGCACCTGATGCTTCGTCCCGTACTCCTCCAGCGTGACGTACAGCACCGCGTCCGCGCCGAGGATCTCCGCGACCTTGCCCGGCGGAACACCGTTGTCCTTCATGAGCCGATCGACGACGGCAACCGGGAACACGTAGTAGCCCCGTTCGGCCAGAGGTCGTGTCACCGTGGACTGATAGCTCCACGCGGCGTCCGATTCCCTGCTCTCGTTCACCGGCGGCAGGACCAGGATCGAGCGCGGCCGATGCTCCCGGAAATTGGTGTAGTCGTACGGCTTCGCGCAGCCGGCCGGTGTCAGAAGCGCCAGCGCGCACGCGGTCGCCGAGACGAGCGCGCGCGCGTTCACGGCTTTCTCAGGCTGGCCAGCAAGCGATCGACGAAGGCGGCCGACTCCGGGAACTCGGCCTTCTCGGCTTCGAGCTCATCCCGGGCCTGGTCGATCTTGCCGAGCTCCAAGTATATGGAGCCCAGATAAGCGTGAAACCCGGGCGGCATCCGCTTGTTCTCGGCGCGGGCCTTCTGGTAATCCTGCTCGAGCTCCTCGACTTGCTTCTCGGGCGACACCGCGCCGGGAGCCAGGTATGACGCGTAGATCCGCTCTTCATAGTGACCCCATGAATACAGGGTCGGCGTCGAGCAGCCGAGCAGCAAGACGCAGAGCCACGGCCCAGCGATCGCGGTACCTCGTAGGGACCCCATCGTGCTCCGGACTACAGCGCAAGCACGAGATCTGTCAAGGAATCTATACTCGATCGATGAGACTCGCGGCCTCGCGGCAGTCGCTCGCCGTCGCGGCGCTCGTCATGGTGGCGCTGGCCGGCTGCGCGACGCCGTACAGTCAGGCCCTCGTGGCGGCCCGACAGGGCCGGTATGTGGACGCCTCCGTGCTGTACGAAGAGGCGCTGGCCCGCGATCCCGATCGGCTCGACGCGATCGTGCAGCTCGGGATCGTCCGCTACAAGCTCGGCGCCCTCGACGGGGCGATCGAGCTGCTCGAGCGGGCCCGGCCGCGCGCTCCGGCCGAGCCGACCGTGCGGCTCTTTCTCGCCCTCGCCTATCTCAGGAAAAACAATCTGGCCTCGGCGGACGAACACCTCACGACGTTCGTCGCCCTCAATCCCGATCGGAGGGTCTCGGCGCTGGCCGAGCGCACGCTCGCCATGATCCGCTCGGAGCCGCTCTCGGAGCAGACGCGCGCGTTCGCGGCGGCCAGTCTCGAAAACGCGGTGGAGCTAGCCCAGGAAGTCGACGCCTGGCGAGCGTTCGAGAGCGATCGCTGGTACTTCTGGGGGCCGTATCCGTATCCACCGGCTCCGTATCCCGGCTGTTGGTACGGGTGGCGGGGCGGCTGGCTTCGCTGCTACTAGTCCCGGCGCCCTCCCGGGCACGGGACGGCGGGCGAAGCGCGGTCGTTTAGGCCCGTGTTAGAATTTCGGCAATGCGATTCCGGGTGAGCGTCGGGTGAGCCGCGCCGGCCACTACGGCTTCGAGCGGCGGCGGCGAGCCGACATCCAGAAGGCCAAGCAGGAAGCGAAGCGCCAGCGCAAGACCGAGCGCGCGGAGGCCGGGGTCAGCGGGCCCGAGATCGGCGAGGCGCAGGATATCGGCGCGCCGACCGGCATGTGGGAGTGGTTCTCGCCCAGTCGCGGCCGCACCGTCACGTCCCGCGCCGGCACGCGGCCCGACCCGGATCCGCCCGACGACTGGGTCCTGCTGACCGACGTCGAGCCCGACGCCCCCCCAGCCTGACCTACTACTTCTTCGCCGCCTCGGCGGCCTGAAAGCTGATCTTGTTGTGGGTCCCGTCGCACATCGGCTTGTTCGACGACCCGCCACACCGGCAGAGCGCGATTCTCGCCTGTCCCGTCGTGTTGATTGTGGCTCCGGTCGGATCGATGAGCTCGCACTCGCCCTCGACCAGGTACGGACCGTTCGGCCGCGTCGTGATCTTCACGGTCATCGGGAAGTCCCTCCTTGGCATTTGAGCAGCGCCCACCAACATACCACCGCCGGGGTACACTCCTGGGTGTGAAGGAATCCGGCGCCATCCTCCTCGTGGCCTGCTACGAGCTCGGCCACCAGCCCCTGGCCGTTGCCTGGCCGGCGGCGTTTCTCGAGCGCGAGGGCTACCGGCCGGCGGTCATGGACGTCTCCGTCGAGCCCTTCGACGCCGAGCGCGTCCAACGAGCCAGGGTGGTCCTGATCTCGGTGCCGATGCACACGGCGCTTCGGCTGGGCGTGACGGTGGCCGAGCGGGTGCGCGCGGTCAACCCCGCCTGTCACATCGCCTTCTTCGGGCTCTACGCCACGCTCAACGCCGAGCATCTTCTGGCCGGCCCTGCCGACTCGGTCTTGAGCGGCGAGGTCGAGGCCGCGCTGGTCGGCCTGGTCCGGAGGCTCGAGGCGGGCGCCGATTCAACAACGGCGTCCCGTGCGCGGTCGCTCTCGGTGCTGGAGAAGCTCAGCTTCCCCGTGCCGAGCCGCGCGCAGCTCCCGTCGCTGAAGAAATACGCGCGGCTGGAGCGAGACGACGGGCAGGAGCTGGTGGCGTACGTCGAGGCGAGCCGCGGCTGCAAGCACTTGTGCCGGCACTGCCCCATCCCGCCGGTCTACGGCGGGCGCTTCTTCGTCGTGCCCGTCGAGGTCCTGCTCGCGGACGTGCGCCAGCAGGTCGAGGGCGGCGCGACCCACGTCACGTTCGGCGACCCCGATTTTCTCAATGGGCCGGGCCACGCGCTGGCTGTCGCGCGCGCGCTGCACGGCGACTTCCCGCGTCTGACCTTCGACTTCACCGCGAAGATCGAGCACCTGCTGCGCCAGCGCGCGCGCCTGCCCGAGCTCGCGCGCCTGGGCGCTTCGTTCATCGTCTCGGCCGCGGAATCGTTGAGCGACACCGTTCTCGCCCACCTCGAGAAGGGCCACACGCGCACCGACATCGAGACCGCGGTCCGGCTCGTCTCGGCAGCCGGCATGACGCTGCGCCCCACCTGGGTGCCGTTCACCCCGTGGACCACGCTCGACGACTACCGGGAGCTTCTCGAGTTCGTCGAGACCTGCGGGCTCGTCGACGCGATCGATCCGGTCCAGTTCTCGATCCGGCTCCTGATCCCGCCGGGCTCGCTCCTGCTCGAGAGCGCCGCGCTGCGGCCGTTCCTCGGCGACCTGGTGAAGAACCAGTTCCATCACGCCTGGACCCATCCCGACCCGCGCATGGAAGCGCTTCACCGGGAGGTGTCGGCGGCGGTCGCGCGGGCCGCCGACGGCCGCGAAGACGGGGCGGTCACGTTCCAGCGCGTGCGCGAGCTGGCCGACCGGGCCGCCGGCGTGGCGCCTCGCGCCTTCGCGACGCCGGCCCGCGATCGCAAGCGTCCGCCGCGACTCACCGAGCCCTGGTTCTGCTGAGCGGAGCCTACCGAGGGCCAGTTGGCCCTGCGTGGAAACTCGGGTAAAGTATCCATTTGAGAGGTGGCCACATGAGCGAAGATCTCAAGACGCGCGTCCAGGAGCTGATCGAGACCATGATCAACCCCGCGGTCGCCGGCCACGGCGGATTCGTCGAGCTCATCGACGTGCAGGACAACCGCGTCTACCTCCAGATGGGGGGCGGCTGCCAGGGGTGCGGAGCTGCGGACGTCACGCTGAAGTCCGGGATCGAGCGGCTGATCAAGGAAGAGATCCCCGAGATCGCCGAGGTCCTGGACACGACCGACCACGCCTCCGGCCAGAACCCCTACTACACGCCCGGCAAAGCTTAGTCCCACGCCGCCGCGTGGGCAGGAGGGGTCAGTGCCGACTTCGGCCGGCCGGTTGCTGCTTCTCCTGCCCACCACGACGTACCGCACCGAAGCGTTCATCGAGGCCGCGACCAGGCTCGGCGTCGAGCTGGTCTGCGCCTCCGAGCGACCGAGCACGCTCGAGTCGCTGACGCCGGATTCGCTCGTCACCCTCGATTTCGGCGATCCGCTCGGCAGCGCGGAGACGATCGCCCGGTTCGCCCGGTCGCGACCGATCGACGCGGTCGTCGGGGTCGACGATCTCACCACCGTCGCCGCCGCCGCGATCAGCCAGCGGCTCGGCCTGAAGGCCAACGCGCTGCCCGCCGTCAGCGCCGCCCGCGACAAGCACGCGATGCGCCGGCGTCTCGCCGAAGCCGGCGTGCCGGCGCCGCGCTTCCGGCTGGTCGAGCTGGCCGACGACCCGGCGGCGGTCGCCGAAAAGGTCGAGTATCCCTGCGTGCTCAAGCCGCTCATGCTCTCGGCGAGCCGCGGCGTGATCCGCGCGAACGACGGACGCGAGCTCGTCGCCGCCTTCCGGCGCATCGCGGCCATCCTGGCGCAGCCTGACGCGGCGCCGCCCGTCGGCGCGCGCCGGGCGCTGCTCGTCGAGGAGTTCGTCCCCGGCCGCGAAGTCGCCCTCGAGGGGCTTCTAGTCGGTGGCCGACTCCACGTACTGGCACTCTTCGACAAGCCGGACCCGCTCGACGGTCCGTTCTTCGAGGAGACGATCTACGTCACGCCGTCGCGCCTGCCGGCGGCGACGCAGGAGCGCATCGCCGCCGTGACCCGTGATGCCTGCTCAGCGCTGGGCCTCACCGAGGGGCCGATCCACGCCGAGCTGCGCGTCAACGAGCGCGGCCCCTTCGTCCTCGAGGTCGCGGCTCGGTCGATCGGCGGGCTGTGCGCGCGCACGCTCACCTTCGGGACAGGCCTGAGCCTCGAGGAGCTGATCCTGTGCCACGCCCTCGACCGCCCGCTGGAATCGCTCGAGCGCGAGCGGCGGGCCGCCGGCGTGATGATGATCCCGATACCCCGTGCCGGCCGGCTCGTCGCCGTTCGCGGCGTCGAGGAGGCGGAGGCGGTCGAGGCCGTCGACGATGTCGTGATCACGATGCACCCGGGCCAGGAGGTCATCCCGCTTCCGGAAGGCTGGCAGTACCTCGGCTTCATCTTCGCCCGCGCCGAGAGGCCCGCCGCCGTCGAAGCGGCGCTCCGCAAGGCGCACGCCCGACTGCGCTTCGACATTGCGTAAGGCGAGCCGCCGCGACCACACGGACGAGGCGATCGTGCACCACGGGGTGCTCGATCCGGGCACCTCGCTGCTGCAGAAGCCCTTCACGCCCGACGCGCTCACGCGGCGGGCGGGCGACGTGCTGGGCGCCTGAGCCTCCGTCGGGCCCGCCGCGATCAGGATCGCGGCTTGAGCTCGATCATGTGCCCGTCGGGATCGCGCAGGTAGATCGACGGACCGTCGCCCCAGGCCCCGAAGCGCTGGACGACGTCGCCCTCGAGCGCGATGCCCTTCCGCCGCAGCTCCTCGGCGACAGCCTTGAGGTCGTCGCACTGGATCGACAGGCAGAAGTGCTCGGGCCCGACCGGTCCCTTGTCGTCCGCGGGCAAGAGATCGATCAGGGCCTCGCCGAAGCGCAGGTGCATCAGCGAGATCCGCTCGTTGAACTTGGCGAGCGTGCAGCCCAGGACGTCCTCGTAGAACCGGCGCGAGCGGGCCTGGTCGGTGACTCTCAGGACGACGTGATCGAGGCCGAGCGGCTTGTACATCGCCACCTCCGTCGGGGCAAGACTACCACGCGCCGCTCATTCCTGGCGGAGCACCGAGAGCGGCGCGCGGCCGATCAGCCGGACGGTCGCGAGGAGACCGATCGCGAGCGAGCCCGCCGTCGTGAGCAGGACACCCAGGAGCAGCGTCTCGGGCTCGAGCGTCCACGGCGTGTCGAGGACGAAGCGCAGGACGATCCAGGCCAGGAGCGCCGCCAGGAGCGTGCCGCCAAGGCCCGCGGTCGCGCCGAGACACGCGTACTCGACGGCGAACGCGCGCGCGATCGCCCAGCGCGTGGCCCCGAGCGTCTTGAGAATGACCGACTCGTAGAGGCGCTGGTAGCGGGTCGCCGCCAGCGCGCCCGCCATGACCACCAGGCCCGCGGCGATGGTGAAGAGCGCCATGAACCGCACGGCGAACGCGATCTGGTCGAGCACCTCGGCCACGCGCTCGAGCACGCCCCGGAGCGGGATCGCGGTGACGTTGGGGAAGGCCGCCACCACGTTATCCTGTAATTCGGTCTCGACGTCGGCCGGGACGCGGGCCGTCGCCATGTAGGTGGCCGGCGCCCCGTCGAGCGCGCCCGGCGAGAGAATCATGAAGAAGTTGGCGGTCAGCGTCTGCCAGTCGATCTTGCGCAGGCTCGTCACCTCGGCCTCGACCGGCACGCCCTGGACGTCGAAGGTGAGCGTCCCGCCCACACCGACGCCGAAATACTTCGCGGCTTCGTCCTCCACCGACACGCGCGGCCGGGCCGCCGCCTCGCTCGGATTCCACCAGTGCCCGCCGACGATGACCGTGGCGGGGGGCGGCGCGGCCGCCCAGGTCAGTACGTACTCGCGTGTGAGGTACCAGACCTTGTCGGGCGTCTCCCTCTTTCGCCGGTCGATCAGCGCGCGCGTGACGGGAGCGCCGTCGATCGCCGCGAGCCGGGCGCGCACGATCGGTGTCAGCACGGGCTCGGCGCCGCCGTTGACCTCGGCGACGACCCGCGCGAACGCCTCGCGCTGGTCCGGCTGCACGTCGATGAAGAAGAACGTCGGAGCCTCGCGCTTTCCCTCGTAGGCGAGCTGGCGGCCCAGGCTCGCCTCGAGCAGCGCCACGGCGACGAGCAGCATGACGCCGACTCCGAGGGCCACCACCACCCTGACCGTGTGGCCCCCGGGACGGCCGAGGCCCGCGAGCCCCTGGCGCCAGGCGAGCCCCGGCAGGCGCGGCAGCCGCCGCGCGAGGCTCATGAGCCCGCGGGAGAGGCCGAGGAGAATCGCGAGCGCGGCCAGCGCCGCGCCGAAGAAGATCGCGCCGAGACGGAGCGAGCCGACCTGCCAGACGGCCAGCGCGGCCAAGCCCGCGAGAATCGGCAGCGCCGCCGGCCACGGCCGGCGCGGCCGCCACGCGCCCGCCGCCACGTCGCGCCGGAAGATCAGCGAAGGCGGCACTGCCCGCACGGCCAGCAGCGGCCAGAGCGCGCACAGGAGGGCCGTGAGCGTGCCGAGGGCGAGCCCGCGCGCGATCGTGCCCCCGTCCCACTGGGCCTCGAGCGCGAACGGGGCGAATGGCGCGAGCGCGCGCACAAGCATCGGCTGAACCGCCGCCCCCAGCGCCGCGCCGGCGAGGCTTCCGCCGAGGCCGACGGCCAGCGTCTGGAGCAGATACGTGACGAGCAGCGTGCGCCAGCCGGCGCCCAGGCACTTGAGGATCGCGATGGTCCCGAGCTGCCGCCGGAGAAACGTCGTCATCGACGACGCAATCCCCACGCCGCCGACCAGCAGGCTCGCGAGCCCGACGAGACCGAGATAGGTCGCGAGCTGGGCGAAGAAGCGGCGAAGCCCGGGCTGTGATTCGTCGTAGGCCGCGACGCGGATCGCCGGGTCGGCGAGCGCCCGGTCGAGGTCGGTGGCGGCCGCGCGGGCGCTGGCGCCGGGCGCGAGGCGCACGAGCGTCCGGTAGCGAACACGGCTGCCCACCTGCACGAGGCCCGTTCGCTCGAGCGCCGAGCCGGAGATCAGCACACGGGGCCCGAGGCTCACCAGACCGGTCGGGCGATCGGGTTCCCGCACGAGCACACCGGTCACCGTGAAGGGCGCGCCGCCAAGGACCAGCGGATCGCCCACGCCGAGGCCCAGGCGCTCCAGCAGCCGGGCCTCGACCACGGCGCCGCCCACACCATCGCGGTCGCCCAAGAGCTCGGTGAGCGGCGTCGGCGGGGTGGTCTGCACGCGTCCATAGAGCGGATACGCGCCCTCGACCGCCCGGAGCTCCACCAGCAGTGTCGACCCGCGCGCCGGATTGCGCGCCATCCCCGCCACGTCGCGCACCACGGTCGTGACGGCGCCGGCCGGCTCGAGTCCCGCGAGCACGCCGCGCTCGGTCGCGTCGAGCGGCCGCGCCGAGCGAAGCTCGAGGTCGCCGCCCGTGAGCGTCCGCGCCTCGCGCGCGAGCGTCCGGTCGAGATTCGAGGCGAGCGTGCCGACCGAGACCAGCGCCGCCACGCCGACCGCGACGCAGCCGAAGAACGCCGCGAAGTGGCGCCAGGCGCCCCGGGTCTCGCGCCACGCCATCCGCGCCGCGAAGCCGGCCGTCACGAAGCGCCGTTCCTGACGCGCCCGTCGCGCAGGGCGACAACGCGGTCGGCGTGGCGGGCCAGCGCCTCGTCGTGGGTCACCAGCACCAGCGTGGCGCCGCGGCGGCGCTTGAGCGCGAGCAGGAGCTCGATGATGCGGGCGCCGGTGGCCGAGTCGAGGTTGCCCGTCGGCTCGTCGGCCAGGAGCAAGCCGGGATCGAGCGCGACCGCGCGGGCGAGCGCGGCGCGCTGCTGCTCGCCCCCCGAGAGCTGCACCGGATAGTGGTGCGCGCGGTCGCCCAGCCCGACGTCGTCGAGCAGCGCGCGCGCGCGACCGAGCGCGTTCGACGCGCCGGCGATCTCGAGCGGCACGGCCACGTTCTCCACGGCCGTCAGGGTCGGGATGAGGTGGTAGGACTGGAAGACGTAGCCGAGCGTCTCACGGCGAAAGCGCGCGAGCGCGTCCTCGTCGAGCCGGGTGATCTCGACACCGGCGACGACGATCGAGCCCGAGCTCGGACGATCGAGCCCCGCGACGAGTCCCAGCAGCGTCGACTTGCCGCTCCCCGACGGTCCGGTGATCGCGCAAACCTCGCCCGCCGCGACGTCGAGCGTGATCCCGTCGAGAATCGTGAGCGAGCGTCCGCCGCTCGGCAGCCGCATGACGACGTCGCGCACCCGGATCATCACGAAACTCATACTACACTGGGTGCGTGAGCGGTCTCGTCGCGCGCACGCTCTTCGGCGCGGCGCTCGCGCTGCTGAGCTTCGGCGTGACCGAGGCGCGCGGCGAGCGCGTGATCGTCGCGCTCGGCGACAGCCTGACCGCGGGCTGGGGCGTCGCCGCCGACGAGGCGTATCCGGCGCGGCTCGAGGCGCGGCTGCAGCGCGAGGGCTACGCCTATCGCATGGTCAATGCCGGCGTGAGCGGTGACACCACCGCCGGCGGCCTGCGGCGTGTCGACTGGGTGCTGCGCGCGAAGCCGGACATCGTCATCGTCGCGCTCGGCGCCAACGACGGTCTGCGGGCCCAGAGCCCGCAGGCGATGCGCGACAACCTCGCGGCCATCGTCGCGCGGCTGCAGGCCGCGGGCGCGCGCGTCCTGCTGGCGGGCATGCGGCTGCCGCCGAACTACGGCGCGGAGTACACGAAGGAGTTTCAGGCGGTATTTCCGGGGGTCGCCCGGACCGGCAGAGTCGCCTTCGTACCGTTTCTGCTCGACGGTGTCGCCGCCGACCCCCGTCTCAACCAGCCCGACGGCATTCATCCCACCGCGGCGGGGCACCAGGTGATCGCCGACCGCCTGTGGCCCCACCTCCGGCCCCTGCTGACACCGGGTAAATAAGAGCCGGGCCCTCTTCGTCTTAGTGGGCGAAGGAGGAATGAGCCATGAGACGCCTCATCGCCGCGGTTGCCGTGACCACGCTGTTAATCGGCACTGTCGCGCCGGCGGCTCACGCCGGCGGTCCTAACGACGCCGCGCGGGCGCTGGCCTCGTTCGCGGTGTTCCATCAGGCAATGTTCTCGGCTTTCGTCGCGCCGCTGCTGTTTCCGCCTCCGGTGGTGGTCGTGCGCCCCGAGGTCGTCTATCGGCCCGTGGTGGCGCCGCCACCGGCTGTCGTGTACGCCCCGCCGGCGCCGCGGGCGTATCCGGCGGTCGCGCAGTACCCGCACGGGCGGTACGAGCGGATGTACCGGGGCTATCGGTACGTATGGGTCCCGGCGGTACCGCCACCTCCACCGCCGTTCGCGCGATAGCGCGAACGCGCGGCTGACCGATACGGGGCGCGCCCAGCATCTGCGGCTTCTCGTTGGGCGCGCCTCATTTTTTTTGCCGGCCGCTAGCCGGGGGCCGCGCGCCGACTCGCCGGCGCGAGTGCCCGCACCGCCTCGAGCAAGATCGCCCGCCGCCGCGCCGGGTCCTCTTCCACGGTCGAGAGCGCGAGCGACGCCGTGTCGATCCCCGCGTCGAGATAGCGTCGGACGTGCGCCGCGATCTCGTCCATCGAGCCCCGAATGATCAGATCGTTCATCACGTTCTCCGGCACCGCGGACACCGCGGTCCGGCGGTCGCCGCGCCGCCACGCGCTCCACATCGGCTCGAGCGCCTCGCCGCGGCCGAGCCACGCCTGGAACGCCTGGTAGACCGGAACGTTGAGGTAGGCCGTGACGTGCCGGCGCACCGCCAGGTCCGAAGCCGGGCTCGGGGGATCGACGTTGATCAGCAGACGCGCCGTGATCTCGACGGCGGCCGGATCGCGACCGGCGCGGGCCGCGGCCTCTCGAACGACCTGGACCGATCGCGGGACGTCGCTCGCCGAGAGCCAGTTGAGGATCACGCCGTCCCCCACCTCGCCCGCGACCCGCAGCATGCCCGGCCGCAGCGCGGCGACGTAGATGGGAATCGGTCGCGCCGGCGGGCGGCTCAAGCGAAAACCATTGACCGAGAACGTCTCGCCCTGGAAGACCACGCGCTCCCCCGCGAGGGCCTGCCTCAGAAACTGTGTCGTCTCGCGAACGCGGGTCGCCGGCCGCGCGAACACGTCGCCGTTCCACGATTCGACGATCGGTTGGGAGCCCGCGCCGATCCCGAGGCAGAAGCGGCCTGGCGCGACCTCGGCGATCCCGGCCGCGCACATCGCGAGCGTCGCCGGGCCGCGCGTGAAGACATTGGCGATCGCCGTGCCCAGGCGCATGGAGGTCACCGTGCCGACGACCGCCAGCGGCGCGAAGCAGTCCACGCCGTCGGCTTCGAGCGACCAGGCGTCCGTGTAGCCGAGCCGCTCGGCCTCGCGCGCGATCTCAGCGTGCTCGGCCAGCGTGAAGCCGTCGAGCGGCACCGACAGCGCCCAGCGCTTCACGACCGCGAGTCCAGCTCTCCCGGAGTGAGGATCAGGGGCCGGCGTAGATCCGGCGGTACTCGTCCCAGGAGATGACGATCCGCTTCACGTAGAGCCGCGTCTCGTCGAACGGGATCTGCTCGACGAACACCTCGATGTCGTCGCTCCGGCGCGCCGCCCACCACTGCCGCACGCGATTGGGCCCGGCGTTGTAGGCGGCCAGCGCGAGCCGCGGGTCGTTGAACTCGCGCAGCAGGCCGGCCAGGAAGCGGGTGCCGAGCTGGATGTTGAACGCGGGGTCGTCGAGATCGCCGGCCGGAGCCAAGAGCCGCGCCGTCGTCGGCATGAGCTGCATGAGCCCGCGCGCGCCCGCGCGCGACAGGGCGCGCGGGTAGTAGCTCGACTCCTCGCGCACAACCGCCGCGACCAGGTAGGGATCGAGCTTGACGCCCTGCGACGCCGCCAGCACGTCGTCGCGCCAGCCCCATGGATAGTAGATCTGCCAGAAGGCGCGCGGCAGCGCCGGATCGCCGGTCGCGGCCGCCGGCTGGAAGTGGCGTCGCATGATCCGGAGCGCCATGTGATAGCGCTCCGCCTCGACGTAGGCGCCCGCGAGGCCGTAGAGGCGGATCGGATCCGCGCCCGCGCCCTGGACGGCGTACTCGAGCTCCTGGGCGGCATCCTCCGCGAGATTGATGCGCCGGAGCATCTCCACCCGCGCGAATCCAGGGTCGGCCGCGATCGCCTCGCGGGGCTCGGTCGGCAGCGAGATCGACGAGGTCACGCCGCCCTCCGTGACGCGCCCCATGCGCGCGCTCGCGAGCAGACCGTAGTAGCTGCGCGGCGCCTCGGCGAGGATCCGGCTATAGAGCTTCAGCGCATCGCCGCCGGCCTGCTCCCGCGCGCGCCCGGCCCAGTAGAGGGCCGGATATCGGTACGTGCCGGCGCCGCCGAGCTCGGCGAGGCGCATCCAGCTCTGCTGAGCGGCCTGCGCGTCTCGCTTGAGGTACCCGAGCCAGCCGAGCCGCCAGAGCGACGCCGCGGCGGCCTCGCGCGTCGGATAGCTCGCCGCCACCTGGCGATACACGGCAATCGCCTCCGCCTCGCGCGCCTGGTCCTCCAGGACACGGGCCTTCAGGTATAGCGCCTCCGCCTTGTCGGCGTCGGAGCCCGCGGCGATGACGGCGTCGAGCGTGGTGAGAGCCCGCGGCCGATCACCGGTCCGGACCAGGACGCGGGCCAGCTCGAGCCGCAGCGCGGGACGTCGCTCGGCCGACGAGCGGTCCGCCAGCAGGCCGAGCGTGCGCCCCGCCGCGTCGAAGCGGTTGAGCCGCCGCTGGCTGTCGGCCATGATGCGGAGCGCGCGCAGCGCGACCGGACCCTGCTTCACGTCGTCGAGCAGGCGCTCGGCTTCGCTCAGCGCCTGCTCCGGCACCCCGGCCTGCAGGAGCCGCTCGGCGCGGTCCGCCCGCTGCGCCGGCGTGAGGGGCGTCACGGTCACGCCCTGGCTCTGCAGCGCGACCAGACGATCGCTCGCGCCATCGGCGTAGCCGCTCGCGGGCGCCAGCATCCGCAGCTCGCGGTAGGTCTGGGCCGCGACGTCGAACTTGCCGAGCGCCTCGGCGGACTGACCGAGCAGGTACAGCGCCGCCGGCGTTTCGGGGGCGCTCGGATAGGCAGCGATCAGCCGGGTCAGGTCGCCCTGCGCCGCGCCGTCCTGGCCCGCGCGCAAGTCCAGCGCCGCGGCGAGGAGCAGGGCGCGCGGCACCAGCCGGCTCGTCGGATACTTGTCGGCCACGCTCAGCGCCGCCGCCCGGGCGCCGGCGAAATCGTCGATGCGGGCGAGCGCGTCGGCCAGAAGGTAGCGAACGTAGTCGCCGATCACGCTGTCGCGGGCCGCGTCGGTCCCGAACTCTCGAATGAGCGGCTCGACCTCCCCCCGCTGGTAGGCTTCCACGGCCGCCGCCCAGCCCTTCTCGATCCCCTGCGCGGCAGGAGGCGCCGGGGGCGCGGCGGGCGGTGACGACGGCGCGGGCGCGGCCGTGGGCTGCGTCGAGGGCTCGATGCCAGCCGGCGCCGCCGGCTGGACGGCGGGCTGTCCCGAGGGCTCGGTCGCGGACGGCATGGCCGGCTCGGTGGCGGGCGGCGTCGCGGGATCGAGGACGGTCGGCGTCAAGGGCGCGACCGTGGCCGGGGGTGCCGCGGGCTCCGTCGCGGCGGGTGGCGTCGACGGCTCGGCGGTCGACGACGGCGTCTCGGAGCCGGCGACCGCGAGCCCCGGGAGGAGCAGCGCGACGGTCAGGAGCAGCGTCCGAAGGAGCGCGGTGTCGCGGGTCGCCCGCCAGGTGAAGGCGATGCGCTGGATCGCCGTGAGGTTCGACAGGATGGCCAGAACCCACAGCGCCGGCTCCAGCAGATCGAGCAAGGCGCCGGCGATGAGGCAGATCATGCGCTCCGGGCGCTCCATCATGCCCACGGTGCAGCGCACGCCGATCGACTCGGCCCGTGCCTTCGTGTAGCTCACCATCATCGAGCCGATGAGCCCGGCCATCGCGACGATGGCGCCGCGCGCGTGGGGCGTCTGCGCGAAGAACACGACGATGCCCAGCAGCACGACGAGATCGGAGTACCGGTCGATGACCGAATCGAGGAACGCGCCGAACGCCGACACCTGCCCGGAGGCGCGGGCCAGCGAGCCGTCGAGGAAGTCGCAGAGACCGGCCAGGATGAGCAGCAAGCCGCCGTAGCGCGTCCGCCCCGTGCAGAACGCCGTCGCCGCCAGCAGGCTCACGCCGAGGCCGAGGATGGTCAGGTGATTCGGGCGCAGACCGAGCCGTCGATAGAGCACGAGCCCGATCGGCTCGACCCAGGTACGCACGGACTCGCGGTAACGGCCGAGCATCGTCAGATCGGCTGCATCAGGGCTTGCTCGAGCGCCTCCCGCGCGCGCCCGAGCGCGTCGGGGTCCTCGATCTTGCGTCCCCCGCGGTCGTGCACGTAGAAGGTATCGACCGCCTGATCGATCTCGGTTGCGATCCGCGCCGTCGCGATGTCCAGCCCGAGCTCCGCGAGCGTGCGCGTGATCAGGTAGAGCAAGCCCAGGCGATCGGGGCACTTCACCTCGAGCACGGTGTAGTCGTCCGAGAGCTGGTTGTCGAGCGTGATCTTCGGCGGGCCGCCCGCGCGCGCCGAGGCGCGGCCGGCCGCCCGCCGCTTGTCGAGCAGCGTCGCGACCTGCGCGTCCCCCGTCAGCACGGCTCGCAGCGCGTCGAGCGTCCGGACCCAGGTCGCCGGCGACGTGACCGCCTCGCCGGTCGGCTCGTTGACCTGGAAGGTATCGATGGCGATCCCGTCGCCGCGCGTGTGGATCTGGGCCGACATGATGTTCACGCCCTGCGAGGCGAGCGTGCCGGCGATCAGCGAGAAGAGCCCCGGCAGATCGCGCGTGACGACGACCAGGTCGGAGGAGCCCAGGTCGGTGTGATGGAACAGCTCGGTGACGACGGGAGTTTCGGCGAGGCGCTGGAGCATCCGGAGGTGCTCGGCCATTCTTTGCACCCCGGTCGTCGCCACGTAGCGGTCCGACATCATCGCCAGGTGCGCCTTGACCGTCTGGGCCGTCTGCTCGGCGCCGGCGGCCGCCCGCAGCCGCTCGGCGAGCTGCACGCGGCTCGGGCGCTCGGCGCGCCCGCCGGTGAGCCGCACGAGGGCCCGGCGATAGAGCTCGTGGAGGATCGATGCTTGCCAGGGGGTGAGCACGCCCGGCCCGACCGCCCGCATGTCCGCCCACGTGAGCAGGTAGAGCATCTTCAGGCGCTGGGCGTCCCCGGCGGTCACCGCCAGATCGGCGATCGTCTTCGGATCGTCGATGTCGCGACGCTGCGCGATGTGCGAGAGCGTCAGATGGTGCGCGACGAGGAATTCGACCACCGCGCCGTCGTCGGGGTCGAGCCCGATGCGCGTTACCAGCTCGCGGATCAGCGGAATGCCCTTGGCGACGTGGCCGTGCCCCTTCGCCTTGCCGACGTCGTGCAGCAGCATGCCGAGCATGAGCAGCTCGGGCTTTTCCACCTCGTGGAACACCTGCGCGGCGCCCTCCGACTCCGCGGACTGTCCGGGCGCCAGCGCCTCCAGGTGCTCGACGGCGAGCAGCGAGTGCTGGTCGGCGGAGAACTTGTGGTAGACGTCGTACTGGACCAGGCACGTCAGGGCGCCGAACTCCGGCAGGTACCGTCCCAGCAGCCCGATCTCGTGCATCTCCGAGAACGTTTGCGCCGCCCGTCCCCACGTCCGGCAGATGTCGAGAAACAGGTCGCGTACGGCCGGCGAGCGCTGAAACGCGCCGTCGGCGAGGTAGAGCGTATCCTCGACGGCGCGCTCGAGATCGAGCGACAGCTCGCAGCCCTGGCGATGGAGATGCCAGAAGACTTTCATGAGGCGCGACGGCTCGGCGCGGAGCGGGCCGGGGTCGCGGTCGACGAGATGGAGCTGTCCGTCGAAGAACACGAGCCCGTCGGCCAGCGCCTGCTGGCGCTGCCGGCCCTCGGCCGAGCCCCGCCGCGACAGCGTCTCCTGGCAGCGCGCGATCAGGCGACGCGACACCCGATGGATCACCCGGGCATGCAGATAGTAGTCGCGCATGAACCGCTCGACACCGAGCGAGGTGTCGTCGTTCTCGTAGCCCAGATTCTTCGCGATCCGCGGCTGGACGTCGCGCCCGAGCACGTCGTTCTTGTGCCCGGAGAAAAAGTGCAGCTCGTTGCGCACGCGCCAGAGGAAGGTCAGCGCCGCGTCGGTCGCCGCTTGCTCGCGCGACGTGATGAGCCCCTTGTCGGCCAGCTCGCGCAGCGTGCGGGCGCCGAACTTCGCCTCGCCCAGCCACATCGCGGTGTGGACGTCCCGCAGCCCCCCGGCTGACTCCTTGACGTTCGGCTCGCCGATGTAGGGCGAGGCGCCGAAGCGCCGGTACCGCTGATCGCGCTCGCTCAGCGTCGTCTCGAGGAACTGGCCGAAGTCGCGCCGGTACACGTTCTCGCGCAGGACGCGGCCGAACCGGGCGAAGAGCCTCCGGTCGCCGGAGAGGAATCGCGCTTCCTGCATCGACGTGCGGCTCGGAAAGTCGGTGCGCGCCATCGCCACGCAGTCGTCCAGGGAGCGCAGGCTGTGGCCCACCTGCAGGCCGAGGTCCCACAGGGAGTAGAGCAGCTCCTGCATCATCCGCTGGACGTACGGCGAGAGCTCGCCGTCGTACACCACCATGAGGTCGATGTCGGAAAGCGGGTGAAGCTCCCGCCGCCCGTAGCCGCCGAGCGCCACGACCACCAGCGGGGTCGCGTCCAGCCGGGCGCGGGCGGTGTCGTCGGCGATCAGGCGGGTGAGCGAAAAGATGACCTCGTCCATCAGGTAGGCGTGCGCGCGGACCGATTCCTGTCCCGACGCGCCCTCCGCGTGCCTCACCTTGAGGGAGTCAAACCCCTGCGTGAGCGCCTGCCGGAAGAATTCGAGCCGAAGGCGGCGCCGGTCTTCGGCGCGCTCGGCTCTGGCTTCGGCGCGCCGGGCCCGGCGAAACAGCTCGACGGACATGACATGTGAGCCTAGCAATCCGGTACGAAGACTGTCAAATCCGACGCAGACTTACTAGAATGACCGGGTGCGACGCCTCTGGCGCTCGGTCCTCGACGTCCTGCCCCTGTACGATCCGGGTCCGCCGCTCGAGAGTCTGGCCGCCGAGCTCGGGCGGGCGGACATCGTGCGGCTCTCCGCCAACGAAAATCCTCTTGGCCCCTCGCCGCGGGCCGTCGCGGCCGTCGTGCGCGAGGCCGCGCGCATCCACCTCTACCCCGACGGCGGCTCGACCGCCCTGCGCGAGGCGCTGGCGCGCCACCTCGGCGTTCGGGCCGACCAGTTCGTGGTCGGCAACGGCGCCGACGAGCTGATCGCCCTGGTGGCGGCGGCGGCGTTCGAGCCCGGCGACGAGGTGATCGTGCCGGAGCCCTCCTTCGAGCCCTACGCGATCGGGGCGACGCTGGCGGGCGCCCGCGTCGTGTCGAGCCCGCTCGCCGCCTACGACACCGACCTGGCCGACATACGGCGCCGGCTCACCGACCGCACGAAGGCGGTGATGCTCTGCTCGCCGCACAACCCGGCGACGACCATCATCCGCCGCTCCGCGCTGCTCGGCTTCCTCGACGCGCTCGGCACCGACCCGCCGCTCGTCGTGCTGGACGAGGCGTACCGCGACTTCTGCGACGACGCCGAGTATCCCGACGGCATCGCGCTGCTCGCGCGCTATCCGCGCCTCATCGTGCTCCGGACCTTCTCGAAGATCGCCGGGCTCGCCGGGCTGCGCGTCGGCTATGCGGTCGCGAACGCCGAGACGATCGACCGCCTCAACCGCGTCCGCGCCCCGTACAACGTGAACCGGCTGGGCCAGGTCGCCGCGCTGGCGGCGCTGGAGGACAAGGAGCACGAGGAGCGTACGCGCCGCCTCGTGCTCGAGGAGCGCGCGTTTCTCAGCGCGGAGCTCGCCCGGCGTGGCTACCGGTTCCCGCGCTCGCACGCGAATTTCCTGCTCGTCGCCGTCCCCGACGCCCCGGCGCTCCGCGCGCGACTGCTGAAGGCCGGGATCCTGGTTCGCGACGGCGCCAGCGTGGGATTTCCCGGCCACCTCCGGTTCTCCGTCGGCCTCCGCGAGACCAACGCGCAGCTGCTCTCGCTGCTCTAGCGGAGTGGTCAGCGGCGCGGAGTGGGGGTGCGGCCGAGCAGCTTCTCGAGCTCCTCGAGACGCCGGATGAGCGTGTCGCGCTCGGAGGTGAGGGCCGAGATCTGGCGCTCGCGAACGGAGTAGCGCTGGTCCTGCTGCGCCATCTTCGTCTGCAGGTCGGCCTCGCGGCGGTAGAGATCCTTCAGCTCGGCTTCGAGGCCGGCGATGCGCTGCTTGGCCGGCAGATAGCCGACGAAGAGCACGTACAGAATCACCAGGACGAGCAGGACGCTCGCGGCGATGAGAAGCCATGGGAATCTGTCGCTCGGCCGGTCCGCCATCGGGCTCTCGGATGATAGCAAATTCTCAAATTTGCTATCATCCGGGCTGTGGAGTTGCGCGGCTTCTTCGATCGGGCGCTGCGGGCGAGCTTCCACGACCTGGCGCTCGGTAACGACCCCGCGTCGCCGTATCTCGCCGACCTGCTGACGCGCTTCGCGCGCACGGAGAACCTCTATCCGCGCGGCGTGACCATGCCGCGTCTGGAGACCGTCGTCGACCTCCTGCTCGAAGCCGAGACCGTCTGGGAGGATCCGAAGCACTTCAAGCCGGAGCACGAGGTCGCCGTGTCCCGGCACATCGGCGATTTCACGCTGTTCATGACCGGCATCTTTCGCGAGCGGGTCGAGCGTACGGCGTCGATCGGCTACTACGTCACCCAGGGCAAGCGCGCGTATCACTTCGTCTGGGAGCACGACCGCGCCAGCTCGCGCGCCGCCGCCGACGCGGCGCCGCTCTACCGGAGGCTCGCCGACGGATTCGAGCGCTACGCGGGCGCCCTCGACTACACGCGCCGCGTGTACTTCATCGACCATCCGCAGCACCCGTTCTTCCAGCTCCGCTTCGGATGACCGATCCGGCCGCCGGCCTCGATCCGGAATCGCTGCGGGGCCTCTCCGAAGAGGCTCTCGACGAACGGCTCCGCGCGTTCGCGAACGCGCGCGGCGCCGACGCCCTTCCGGCGCTGAGCCGGCTCGCCGAGAGCGCTTCGGAGCGCGGCGTCCGCCGCGCGGCGAAGCGGGCGCTCTACCGTCTTTCGCAGCGCGGCGTCGCGCCGGCGCCCGCGCCGCCGCCGGCGCCGGTGGTGCAGCGTCGCGCCCCGCGCGCCGTGCGCGCCTGGCTCTCCGGCATCGACGGCAGCGGATCGCGCGCGGTGTGGATCCTGTTCGAGGGCCCGTACGGCGGCGGCCTGCTCTGCTCGCTCATCCTCAACGACATCGTCGGCATCACCGAGGTCGCCGGCGGCGACATCACGAAGCGGCGGCTCGACGCCGAGCTGGCCTCGCTGCGCGCGGCGCAGAAGCTTCCGTGGGTGGAGACCGATCCCGCACGCGCTGTCGGCCTGGTGGCCGAGAGCCTGCAGATCCATCGGGAGCGCGGGACCTCGCCGCCCTCGGCGTTCGGGCGCTGGCAACCGTTCTTCACCGAGGTCGCGGCCCCCGAGCCGCCGCCGGTGCCCGTCGCGGACGCCGAGCGGCTGGCGCGCTCGGACGAGCTGCTCGGCCTCCCCGAGCTGGGTGGGTGGTTCCTCGACCCGGAGACCGTCCAGAGCGATGCGCTCGAGATCCAGGAGACGCGCCAGAGCCGCCTCGTGGTCTCCGACCAGATCAAGGCCGAGCGGCAGGAGGCGATCCTGACGCGCGTGATCGAGCGCGAGTTCGCGCCCGAAGCCCGGCGCCGCTGGGCGCGGCGTCTCGCGGAGATGGCGTGGATCTTCAGCGCGACCGACCGGCCCGAGCAGGCCGCGATCGCGTCGGCCGCGGCCGCCGCGTTCGCCGACAGCGACGCGGCGCCTCTGCGTCATCCGCTCGCGCGGGCGCTCGCTCAGCGCGCGCTCGAGCTGGCCAGCGAAGTGGCCGCCGGGCGGCTGCGCGCCGCCGACGTGAGCCGCAAGCCCTGATCACCGAGGTCCCGGGCATCCGCGTCGGCCACGCGACCGATCTGGCCGGCCTCACCGGCGTCACCGTCGTGCTGTGCGACGGCCCGGCGGTCTGCGGCGTCGAGCTTCGGGGCGGCGCGAACGACGTCGTCGGGCTCGATTACCTCGATCCCCGCCACCTCGTATCGAGCGTGAACGGCGTCGTCCTCGGCGGCGGCAGTCGCTTCGGCGGCGAGGCGATCTGGGGCGTGATGCGCTGGCTCGAGGCGCAGGGCCGGGGCTTCGCGGCGGGCCCGACCGTCGTGCCGCACGTTCCCGGCGCGTTCCTGTTCGACCTCGGCCTCGGCGACAGCCGCGCGCGGCCCACGCGGGAGATGGGCTACGAGGCCGCCGCCAGCGCCGCGGCCGGCCCCGTCGCCGAGGGCAACGTCGGCGCCGGGACCGGCGCCACCGTCGGCAAGGTGCACCGCATCGGCCGGGCGATGCGCGGCGGCATCGGCAGCGCCTCGTCGAGGCTCGGCGACGTCGTGGTCGGCGCCCTCGTGGCGGTGAACGCCGTCGGCGACGTGCGCGACCCCGACACCGGAGCGCTGATCGCCGGCGCGCGCGAATCGCCCGACGGTCACCGGCTGATCGACTCGGCCCGCGCGCTGACGGCTGGCGGCGTCCTCGAGCGCTTCGCCGCGCCCGAGAACACGACCATCGGCGTCGTCGCCACCAACGCCCGCCTCAGCAAGCCGGAAGCCGCGAAGATCGCCTCGCTCGGGATGCTCGGCTTCGCGCGGGCCCTGTCGCCGCCGCACACGGCGTTCGACGGCGACACCCTGTTCGCGCTGTCGGTCGGCGATCGGCCCGCCGACCTCACGCGGCTCGGGCTCGTCGCGGCGGACGCGGTGGCGCGCGCGATCGTCCGCGGGGTGCGCGCCGCGACCTCGCTCGCCGGCCTCCCCGCGGCCCGCGATCTTTAAAAGTCAGAGGGGCCGCGACGGCCCCTCCGACACCTCCCGGAGCGGCAGAGGGGCCGCGACGGCCCCTCCGACACCTCCCGGGGCATCAGCGGGGCCGCGATAGCCCCTCCGACACCTCCTGGGGGCAGCAGCGGTTCACATGGTGCGGTCGTGGGAGCGAACCCAGCCGATCAGCGCCGCGGACAGCAAGGCGGCGGCGAGCCAGAGCCAGCGGCGTACGGTAGCCGCGCGCTCCGGGGGAAGCGGCGAGAGCACGACCGGGTGGAGGTAGCGCGCGATGAGCGCGCCGCCGAGCGCACCGCCGATGTGGGCACCGTTGTCGATGAAGGGCTCCATGATGCCGCCGGCGATCGTGTAGAGCGCCCAGACGATCAGCACGAAGCCGACGCGCCGGTCGCGCACGAGCAGCCGGTCGCGGTGGAGCCGGAACAGGACGATCGCCGCGCCTTGCAGGCCGAAGATCGCGCCGGAGGCGCCCACCGACGGCCCCGCGCTCATCGCCACGCTCACCAGGGAGCCCGCCAGCCCGCTCAGCACGTAGAGCACGACGAACTGGGCTCGCCCGAACGCCGCCTCGCACACCATGCCCAGAATGAAGAGCGCGATCCCGTTGCCGACGAGGTGATCGACGCTGCCGTGGAGCCACGGGGCGGTCATGAGCCGCCAGTACTCGCCGGCGGCCACCCGCTCCCGCGCCAGGGCGCCCATCTTGACGATCGCCTCGCGCGACTCGAGCGCGCCGACCCGCAGCTCGATGACCAGGATCAGGACCAGCACGGCGAGGATCGCCACGGTCAGGGGCGGAAAGCGCCGCATCCGCCGCTCGAAGTCGACGCGGCGCGAGAGGAGCATGTCCGGCGTGATGCGCAGCGGCACCTCCGGCGCTCCGGCCATCAGCGGCGCTCGCCGGTGTCGAGCATGACGCCGAGGGCCAGCGCGATTCGACGGTCGAACGTCCGGTCGGCGTCCGCGGAGAGATCGAGCACGTAGCGATCGAGCAGCGTGAACTTCCGGTTGAACTCGCCGAAGACCTCCTCGTCCTGACCCCGCACGAAGACGAAGTTGGTGCGCAGGAAGCCGAAGAATGGGCCCAGGACCCGCCGCAGAAGCGAGAGCACCATCGAGTCCTCGATCGCCAGCGCCAGGGTCGCGCCCGTCGGGCTCAGGACGTACCAGCGCTTGCGGATGACGTTGTGCAAGTAGGTCTTCCGGAGCTTCGCCAGGGGCTCCCCCGCCGCCGTCACGATCGTGTAGGTGCGGGTCAGGAACGCGACGCGCTGGTCCTGGAGCACCCGGAGCAGCGGCGCTCGCCGCGAATCGTCGCGGTAGATCGTCACGTGACGGAGCGGGCGGAGCGACATGGACACCGCGAGAAAGACGAACGCCGCCAGCGGGAACACGAGCAGGACGAGCGCCTCGCCGCCACCGCGCGCGAGCGGGGCCCCGGCCCATCCCATGACCAGCAGCGTCGTCACGATCGCGACGAGGTAGGCCGCGAGGGTCCGCATCGGATAGGCCGGCCGCTCCACGTAGAGAATCGGCGTGCCGTCCTCGGCCCAGACCTCGTACTTCGAGGTAATCGTGAAGATGCGCTCGCGGAGCAGGAACACGTCGCGGTCGAAGGCGGGGTCGACGTCGGGCGCGGGCGCGCGCGCCGCGCGAGGCAGCGGACCGGCCCGCAGGTGGCGCCGGCACGACGGGCACTCGAGGAGCCGGCCCGCGAATTCCGGACGTACCTCGTACACCTCGCCGCACGGGCAGGCGACGACGATGCCGACCGGCCGGCTCACGGCGCCTTCACGGCTGGCGAGCCAGACGCCAGACGTCTCGCGCCGCGACCAGCCACCCGACGGTCAAGAGAGCGACGCCGGCCATCCACACGGGCCACGCGAGAGCGGGCACGCTGTCGAGAAAGTGCTCGCCGAACAGCTCGAGAAAGCCGCCGCTCCCGAACACGGTGGACAGCCGCCAGCCCGGCCGAATCTGACGGGCGCCGAACACCATGAGCATCACGCCCGCCGTGCCCAGAAGTCCCGCGGCGAAGCCGGCCCAGCCTGCGTCGGCCGGAATCTGCTCGGCCATCGTGAGCACGATCTGGCCGGACAGGAGCGCGGGAACCCCGTAGAGGACGCCGGCGGGCAGTTGAGGCATACTATGTCGACCTCCGAGCTTATGCCGCGACTGGCGAAAGTCATCCGATTTCCGAGGCGCCCGGCCACCCCGAGCCACGAGCGTGGATTCGTGGAAGTGCGGCGGTGTGACCAGGCCGAGGCGGTCGTCGTGCGGAGCCTCTTCGAGAGCGAGGGGATTCCGACGCTGCTCCAGTCGCGTCTGGCTCACTCGGTCTATCCGTTCAGCGTGGGCGACCAGGGCGCGGTCGTCATCCTCGTGCCCGCCGCCGAGGCCCCACGGGGCCGGCGCCTGCTCACCCGTCTCGTCTCTCGACGCAGCTCGGCCTGATCGGGTCTACGCGACTTCCGCGACGACGGCCTCGAGCGCTCTGAGCGTCAGCGCCAGCGCCGCCGGCTCGAGCGTGCTGCCACGGTCTCGCGCCGTGTGGTAGGTGTCGAACGGCGCCGGGCGCTTGACCAGGAAGCGAAACGCGCTGCGCGCCGGGTTGAAAATGAACTGCCGCAGCGCCTCGGCCTGCGCCGCCGGCACGACCGTCAGCGCGTAGGCGGGCACGCCCGCGGGCGCGAACGCGCGGTGGTCGCTCCCGAACAACGGGATGCGCCCGGCGATGTGATAGCTCTCGTCGCGCCGGAGCCCGATGCCGTCGAAGGCCGCCCGCACCCGCCCCAGGAACGGCGTCTGGTCGACCGCGTCCCAGACCGCGAGCGTGTCGCCGATGCCGCACAGCTCGAGGCTCAGCACGCCGGCCAGCTCGGCCAGGTTCGCCCCGCGCGCGTACTTTCTGGCGCCGAGATAGCCGCGCTCCTCGGCGGCCGTGAAGAGAAGCCTCACGCGCAATCCCGGCGGGACGGATGCGGCGAGCCGCTCCAGCAGCGTCAGCAAGATGCCGACGGCGGCGGCGTTGTCGTTGGCGCCGGGGCTCCCGGGCACCGCGTCGTGATGGGCGATGAGCAGGAGCACGCGGCGCCCCGAGCCGATCTCGACGGTGAAGTTCTCGCCCGAGCCCTCGCTCGACTCGAACGGATGGCGCGCGAAAGGAACGCCGCGCGCCTCGAGATAGCTCGCCACGCCCGCCTCGCGCTCGGCGTTCGAGCGCCCCTCGAGCAGGCGCGAGAGCGCCATCGGCGAGCGCTCGCCACCGATCACCTCCGCCAGCGGCGGCGGCACGACCCGTGGCGTGCGGTCGCGCGCGTTGAGCGCCTGGCTCAGCCGGGTGTTGATCTGGCCCCGCAGGAAGAGCACGGCGTCGCGCACGGGATTGCTCATAGCCGAAACAGCGCTCGGGCGTTCTCCGACATGCGCGCGGCCAGCTCCGCCAGCGGCTCGCCCCGCAGCTCGGCCACGCGGGCGGCGGTGATCGCGAGGTAGGCGGGCTCGTTGCGCTTGCCGCGGTGAGGCTGGGGCGGCAGGAACGGGCAGTCCGTCTCGACGACCAGCCGATCGGCCGGAATCATCCGCGCCACCTCGGGCAGGGCGCCGGGCTTGGGATAGGTCACCGGCCCGGCGAGCGAGACGAGAAGGCCGAGCTCGATACACCGGCGCGCGAGCGCGAGGTCACCCGAGAAGCAGTGCATGATGCCGCCACGCTCGAGGGCGCCGTCGGCGGCCAGGAGCGCGAGCGTCTCCGCGTGCGCGTCGCGACAGTGCACGAGGACGGGCTTCCCCAGCCGCCGCGCCAGCGCGACCTGCGCGCGGAACGCGCGCGTCTGAGCCTCGCGCGGCGCGCGGTCGCGGAAGAAGTCCAGGCCGGTCTCGCCGATCGCCACGACGCGGGGGGCCGCCGCGAGCCGCTCGATCTCGGCGAGCGCCGGGTCGGCGGCGTCGGCGGCCTCGTGCGGATGGATGCCGACGGCCGCCCACACGTCCGGCTCGCGCTGCGCCAGCGCCGCGGCGGCGCGCGAGGTGGCCACGTCAGTGCCGATCGTCACCATGCGCCGCACACCGGCGGCTCGCGCCCGCGCCAGCACCGCGTCGAGATCGCCGGCGAACTCCGGAAAATGAAGATGCGCGTGCGTGTCGAAGAGATCGGGAGCGATCACACCGCTCCGAGCACGCCGGCCGCCTTCTTCACGTCGCGCGCCTTCACCCAGAGGATGGCGGCGTATCGACCGCCGCCGGCCAGCGCGTCCATGGCGGTCACGTTGACCTTCGCCGCCGCGAGCCGGCCGAGCACGTCGGCGCAGGCGCCGATGCGATCGTCGCCCTCGATCAGGAACGCGCGCTTCGGCCCGGTGAGCTTCCACTTCTGCTGACGGGCAACCGCCTTCAGGGCCGCCCCGTCGGTCGGGACCAGGTCGAGCTGGGCGCCGCGGCCGCTCGGGAAGCCCGAGTACGCGATCAAGTTCACGCCGGCGCGTCGAAGCTCGCCCAGGATGCGGGCACCCTCGCCCGGCTTGTCCGGCACCATCACGTAGTAATAGTCGGCGGTTCGCACGCTCTCAGCCATGGCGCCCTCCCCTCGCATCGTCCGATGTCACGGGACCACCCGGAATCGGAGCCGTCCGATCAGCTGGCCCGAGGCGGTCACCACGTCGACGGACCAGCGCCCCTCCGAGTCGTCCGGAAACGACGTCTTGCGCGAATACGTGCGGTAGCCCTCCCGGCGACCGCCGAGGACCGGGGAGAGACCCACGGTCTCGATCACGCGCCCCTTGTGCCTCCACACGTGGCTCACCCGCTGGCGCAGGCCGGCCGGCGCGTAGATCGCAGTGTACGCCACCAGTCCGCGCTGCCTCACCTCCTCGGCCTTGACGACGGGCGGCAGCGCCTCGATGGCATCGAGGTCCAGCACGTCCCACATGATCGCCGCGCGCGCCATGAACAGAGGCGCCGGGGGAATCCACGCACGCCCGACCGCCACCAGCGTCGCGGCGACGGCGCCGATCGCCACCGTCACGCGAAGCGCCGCCCGCCAGCCGCGCCCGCTCGCCCGCCGCACCACCGGCGTGACCGAGAGCGCGGCGGCGAAGGCGCTGATCAGGAGCCCGATGTAGGGCGGCACGCCGACCAGCGGCAGCGCGACGTTGAGCACGGCGAAGATCGACACGACGAAGAAGGTGTACCCGAGCCAGGGTCGCGGCTGCACGAGCACGCGGTACCACGGATCGAACGTGACCAGGAGCGCCATCGCCACCAGCAAGAGGAAGAAGAACACATTCAGGGACGTGAGCGTCGTGCTCGCGTAATAGGCGGGAAGCACGAACAGCAGCAGGCCGTGGTAGAGCGTCTGGATCGTGTAGTCGGCCGCGTGGATGACGAAGCGCCCCGCGCGGCGCCCGGAGTCGGCGAGCGGCTGGCGTATCGCCACCAGCAGCGCGAAGACCAGCCAGAGCAGCAACAGGTAGCCCACGAGATACGCCGCGTGCGGCAGCCCGCGACGGAAGAAGAAGATGGTAGCGAGGCCGCCGGTGAGCGAGGCGAACGAGACGCCCCACTCGGTGAGCCAGGCGAGTGCGCCGCTCACACGGACGGGGGGGTCGTCGGGCCGCCCGGCGCGGACGGGAGCGCGGCGCCGAGGCGTTCGCTGATGCGCTGCACGACCGCGTCGCGCTTGAGCGCGTTAATGCAGTCGAGGACGTCGCCGGCGGCCGAGTGCACGCGCAGGTGCGCGGCCACCAGGTCGAGGGCGCTCGACCGCACGACGCCGTCGAGGCTCAGGATCTCGCGGAGCACGCGACCGATCGACGCGTCGCGCTCGGCGACCTGCACGATCGCGTCGACGTATTCGTCCGGCGTGAGCCGCGGGCCGGCCGCGCGGACCGTCACGTGACCTTCGCTCCGGGCGGAAGGTCGCGGTCGAGCGAGAGGACCGACAGCGTGCCCTCGGTCGACGCAGCCAGCACCATGCCGTTCGACTCGACGCCCATCAGCTTCGCCGGCTCGAGGTTGGCCACGATGACGACCTTCTTGCCCACCAGGTCCGCCGGCGCGTAGTGCTCGGCGATCCCGGCGACCACCGTGCGCTGCTCCTGGCCGAGCGACACGGTGAGCTTCAGGAGCTTCTTCGACTTCGGCAACGACTCGGCGGCGACGACCTCGGCCACCCGGAGCTCGACCCGGCCGAACTCGTCGATCTTGATGCGCGGCTTCTCACCCGCGACCGTGAGCTGACCCGGGCCTGGGGTGATCTTGACGTCGATGCGCGGGAAGAGTCCTGACACTTTCTGGACAACGGTGCCCGACGTGAGTCGTCCCCAGGTGGCGTCGGCCATCTTCGGCTCCCCCCGCTGGCCCAGGCCCGCGCGGATCTTCACAGCTGCATCGGGCAGGAACGGCGCCAGGACGATTCCCAGGACTCGCAGGGACTCGGCGAGGGTGTAGAGCGTCGTCGCGAGCCGCTCCCGCTGTGCGGCATCCTTGGCGAGCGCCCACGGCTGGGTGGCGTCGACGTAGCGGTTCACGACGCCGACGAACTCCCAGATGGCCGCCAGCGCGCGCTGGAACGCGAACTCGTCCATCGCGGTGGCGACGTCGGCCTTCGTCTTCGTGAAGGCGGCGATCAGTCCGTCCTCGGCCGCGCTCGAGACTCCGCGCTGGGGCACTACACCGTGGTTCAGGTTCACGATCAAGGTCGTCGCGCGCGAGACGAGATTGCCGAGATCGTTCGCGAGGTCCGCGTTGAGCCGGCCGACCAGGGCCTCCTCCGAGAAATCCGCGTCGAGCCCGAAGACCATCTCGCGCAGGACAAAGTAGCGGAAGGCGTCGTTACCGTACTTCTCCTTGAGCGCGAGCGCCTCGACCAGGTTACCGACGGACTTCGAGATCTTCTGGCCGCCGAGCGTCCAGTAGCCGTGCACGTTGAGGTGCTGGTAGAGCGGCAGGCCGGCCGCCTTGAGCATGCACGGCCAGTAGATCGCGTGCGGCTTGACGATGTCCTTGGCGGTCACGTGCTGGACGTGGGGCCAGAACTTCTCGAAGCGGGGGTCGCCCGGGCCGCCGAGCGCCGAGACGTAGTTGAGCAGCGCGTCGAACCAGACGTACGTGACGTACCGGTCGTCGAACGGGAGCGGGACGCCCCACTTGAGCCGCGTCGTCGGCCGGCTGATCGAGAGATCCTGCAGCGGATCGCGCAGGAAGCCGAGCACCTCGTTGCGGTAGCGCTCGGGCCGGACGAAATCCGGGTTCCGCTCGAGGTGATCGATCAGCCAGCCCTGATACTTCGACATCTTGAAGAAGTAGTTCTCCTCCTCGATCCAGGTGAGCGGCGTCTGGTGATCGGGGCACTTGCCGTCGACGATTTCCTTCTCGGTGTAGAACCGCTCGCAGCCGTAGCAGTAGTGCCCGCCGTACTTGCCGAGATAGATCTCGCCGGCGTCCCAGAGCTTCTGCAGAATCGCCCGGACCACGAGGCGGTGACGCTCCTCGGTGGTCCGGATGTAGTCGCGGTACTGGATGCCGAGCGCGCGCCAGGTCTCGCGGAACGCCGCCGAGTTCTGGTCGGCCAGCGCCTGCGGCGTCACGCCCGCCTTCGCCGCGGCCTGGGCGATCTTCTCGCCGTGCTCGTCGGTGCCGGTGAGGAACCAGACGTCGTCGCCGGCCAGCTCGCGGTAGCGCACCATCGCGTCGGCCACGATCGTCGTGTACGCGTGCCCCAGGTGGGGACGATCGTTCACGTAGTAGATCGGGGTCGTCAGGTAGAAGGCGGTCACTGCTCAAGCTGCGGCTGGATGTGCGCGCGTCCCTCCCAGGTGACCTGGTCGAGCGGCACTTCCGCTTCGGTGCCGTCGGGGAAGCCAACGACGACGCTCTGCTTGAGCACGCGGATCGATCGGACCTTGCCGGACATGCAGCCCCCGCCGCCGCAGGACGCCTGGCAGGGCGTGTTCACGCGGGGCAGGCGCGCGCGCAGCTCCTCGTAGGTCGAGAACTCGTAGAGCAAGCAGCATTTGAGCCGGCCGCAGTTGCCCAGGAGCCGGTTATCGGTCAGCGGCATGTCCTGCGCCTTGGCCATCTTCACCGAGATCGGCTCGAAGCGCCGCAGGTGCGAGGAGCAGCACAGCTGACGGCCGCACGGGCCGATCCCGTCCATCAGCCGCGTGGTGTCGCGCGCGCCGATCTGGCGCATCTCGACACGCGCGCGGAGCTCGCGGGCGAGGTCGCGGACCAGATCGCGGAAGTCGATGCGCTCGTCAGCGCTGAAGTACACCGTGGCCCGCCGAGCCACCGGGTGCATCTCGACGTCGACGACCTTCAGCGAGAGGCCGCGGCCCCTGGCGACCTGCTGGGCGGTCTCGATGGCTCGCTCCTCGCGGCCCCGGCGCTCGCGGTACGCCCGCGCCTCCGCCTCGGTCGCATGGCGCAGAACGCGCCGGTAGAGGCGGTCCTTCTTCGCCTCGGGAATCTCGCGCCGGGGCCGGCGCACCTCCCCGATGGTGCTCTCGGCCGAGGTCTCCACGAGCACGAGGTCGCCGACGTGAAGCTCGAGGTCCGCAACGCGGTAATCGTCAGCCGCCGCGGTCTCGCGAAGCCGGATGCCGACGAGAAAGTCATTCATGGGCTCCATCCTATGCCGCCCGCAGGGCGAGCCGACTCAGCAGGACTTCGAGGGTGAGGCGCGGCGCGACATTGCGCAGGAGCGAATCCCGCGCCTGCCGGCAAAGCTCGATCGTCGCCAGGATCTGATCGATCGTCCAGCCCTCGGCCTCGCGCGCGAGCTCGGTGGCGTGATCGCCGTCCATCAGGAGCGAAGGCGGCGCGCCGCTCCGGGCGAGCAGGAGGTCGCGGCAGAAGAGCCAGTAGGCGTCCACCAGCGCCTCCGCCTTCTCGCGCTCCAGGCGATCGAGGCGGCGGAAGAGCGCCTCGACTCCCTGCGCCTTGACCTCGGCCAGGATCTCGCGCGCCAGGGCGCGCGCCGGCGCCGCATCGGCGTCGTCGCGCGCGGCGAAGCGGACGACCTGACACCGCGACAGAACCGTGGCCGGCACCGCGCGGGCCCGCGGCAGGATGAGCATGATCACGGTCGCGGCCGGCGGCTCCTCGAGTGTCTTCAGGAACGCCTGCGGCGTGTCGCCGGTCATGCGCTCGGCCTCGTCGAGCACGAAGACCTTGCGCCGCGCCGCGGCGGGCCGGAGCGCCGCCACCCGCTCGAGCTCGCGGATCGCGTCGATACGGATGGCCCGCGCGCCGCGCGGGTTCGACTCGGGCGGCGTGGGGACGATCACGTGCAGGTCGGGGTGCTGCCGCGAGGGGCTGCCCAGGAGCTCCGCTGCGAAGGCGAGCGCCGTGGTCATCCGGCCGGCGCCGGAGGGCCCGATGAAGGCGTACGCGTGCGCAACGCGGTCGCTCGCGAGCGCCCGCCGCAAGAGCTCGACGGCGCGCGGCTGATCGACGATGCGATCGAGCGCCACGAAGCGCTCGGGCGCCCCGCGCTCAGGCGCCACGGAAGAAGTCCTCGACGATCGCGCGCACCTCGGCCTCGACCTCGGCGGGCGGGCGGCCCGCGCGGACGAGCCTCACGCGCTTGGGCTCCGCCCGGTGGATCTCGAGGTAGCCGCGGCGTACGCGCCGGTGAAACGCCAGCGCCTCGCGTTCGAAGTGGTCGAGGTGCCGCCCCCGGATGCGCCGCAATCCCTCCGCGGGATCGAGATCGAAGAGCAGCGTGAGGTCCGGGAGGACCCCGCCGGTCGCCCGCACGTTCAGCTCACGGATCAGGCCCGGTTCGACGCCGCGGCCGTAGCCCTGGTAGGCGACGGTTGCGTCGGCATACCGGTCGCAGAGGATGACGCGGCCACGCGAGAGCCACGGCCGAATCTTCTCCGCGACGTGCTGCTGGCGGGCGGCCATGAACAGGAAGACCTCGACGAGCGGCTCCGGCTTGACGCCGGGGCGCTCGAACAGGCGGCGCACGGCGAGTCCGAGCCGCGTTCCGTCGGGCTCACGGGTGCGCTCAACCTTCCGTCCGTGCTGACGAAGCCATCGCTCGAGGCGCATCATCTGGGTCGTCTTGCCCGACCCCTCGACGCCCTCGAGCGTGATCAGGATTCCGCTCACGCCCCAGACCATAGCACGACCCCTCCGCACCCGCGAACCGCTGGAGGTCGCCGGAGCCGCCGCCGGTGGTTGGGCGCGTCCGGTGCGGTGGGGCTCGAGACGACCACGCGGCACGCGTGCGCTGCCCCGAAGCGGCTGGGCTCCATCCCGGTGCTCGCCTTCCGTCGCGCGCGCGGCGGGAACGGGTCCCTTCGAGCCCCACCGCACCGGACGCGCCCAACCACCGGCGGCGTTCATGGTCGGCGAGCGTAGTCAGCGCGGAGGGCGCGGGTCACGCGGTCGTCGCGACCCCAACGCGCTTCCAGCCCGCATCCGGCCGCGACGGCCCGCCGGTTCAGAGGTGGGTGATGGTGTCGGGGGGGGCGGGCTCGCGTTCGCGGCGGCGGCCGCGGTCCAGGATTTCGCGGGCGAGGTGGCGGCCGCCGAGGCCGCAGGCGAGCGCGAGCGCCGCCACGATGCCGCCGAAGAGGGTGCCGAACGCGATCAGCACCATGTCCCGGCCGATACCGATCTCGGTCAGCGCGGTGGCGATGACGAAGAGGAGCACGATCCAGCGCGTCGCGCGAGCCAGCAGTCGCGCCTGGACCACGCCGCCGTTGACCGCGGCGATCAACGTGGCCTGGCCGAGGAAGTTCGCCGCGAGCCAGCCCACGACGAGGATCAGCAGCGCGGACAGAAGCCGGGGCAAGAGGCGCATGAGGACGCCGGTCGCGCCCGGAGCGCCGGGGATCGCCAGCGCGTCGATGCCCATCGTCGCGAAGACCATGAAGATGCCCCAGAACGCGACGAGCTTGAGCACCTGCGACGGCGGCCGGTAGATACTGGCGCGCGCGAGCGCGGAGGTGAGGCCCCACGCCCGGCTCCGATCGTCCAGGTGAAGCGCGCGGCCGAGCCGCATGACCAGCGTGCCGGCGAACCAGCCGAGCAGGGCGCCGAGCACCACCAGCGCCAGCATGGCCAGGATGCTGGGCAGGACCGCGCCAAGGGTGGCCCTCATGTTGCCGATGGCCGTCAGGACCAGGTCGCTCCACAGGTCGGTCATGGACGTCCCCTCCTCATAGTACCGATCATTCCTTCACGGCGCCCGCGACGAGCCCTCGGACCAGGAAGCGCTGCAACCCGACGACGATCAGCACGGGTGGAAGGCTGGCCAGCATCGACGCCGCCGCGATATCGCCCCACGGCACCTCGAAGACTCCCGGAAAGAGCGCCAGGGCCACCGGGATCGTGCGGCTCGCCTCCGAGACGGTGAACGTGTAGGCGAACAGGAATTCGTTCCAGCTGAAGAGAAACGTCAGGAGCGCCGTGGCGGCGAGCCCGGGGGCCAGCAGCGGGATCACGACCCACCGGAAGAGGCCGGGCAGCCCGGCCCCGTCGACCGACGCCGCCTCCTCCGCCTCGATCGGGATCTCGCGGATGAACCCGGCGAGGAGCCAGATCGTGAGCGGCAGCGCGAACGAGGTGTGCACGAGAACGAGCCCGGACCACGTGTCGCGCAGATCCAGCGCGCGCATCAACAGGTAGAGCGGGCTCACCGTCGCGATCTGGGGAAAGGCCGTGCTGGCGACGATCGCCAGGAGCAGCCACCGCTTGCCCGGCAGCGGCAGCCTGGCCACCGCGTACGCGCCGGGCACGCCGACCGCCAGCGCCAGGAGCGTCGTGAGCGTGGCGATGCCGAAGCTGTTGGCGAGCGCCTGCGGCATCAAGCTTCGCTCGATGACGGCGCGATAGTGCGCGAGCGTCAGCTGGCTCGGCAGGAGCGGCGGCACCCGGAGCAGCTCGGCCTCGGGCTTGAACGACGTCAGGAGCTGCCAGAAGAACGGGATCGCGTAGCTCGCCAGCGCCGCGAGAACCAGCGCGTCGGCGAGCGTCCGGACTCCGCGCCTCATGCGGTCACCGCGCTCGTCCGGAGGAGCCGCAGGTACGCCCACGCGACCGCCATGACGAGGACGAACACGACGACGCCCAGCGCCGAGCCGAAGCCGAGCTGGAGCGTCTGGAAGAGGACCCGATAGGCGTACACCGTGATCGTCTCGGTCGTGCCCGCGGGGCCGCCGCCGGTCAGCACGAACATGAGGTCGAAGGCGCGCAGGGCGTCGAGCGCCCGAAAGAGGATCGCCACGAGGAGAATCCGCGCGAGCATCGGCAGCGTGATCAGCACGAGCGTCGCCAGCCGGCCGGCGCCGTCCACCTGCGCCGCCTCGTACAGCTCGGCCGGGATGGCCAGGAGGCGCGCGTAGCAGAGCACGGCGACGAAGGGCATCGTGCGCCACACGTCCGCGAGGATGACGGCGGGCAGCGCCAGATGCGGGTCGCCGAGCCAGTTGAGCGCATGCCCGCCGAGCGCGACGTTGAGGAGGCCCGCCGTGGGGTGATAGAGCCACTCGAAGAGCTTCGCCGTCACGACGGCCGGCATGGCCCACGCCAGCAACAGGAGCGAGAGCGCCACCCGGCGGCCGCCCCGCTGGGCGTGGATCGCCAGCGCCGCCGCCACGCCGAGCACGACTTCCAGCGCCACCGACGTGACGGTGAAGATGATCGTCGTGGCCGCCGCGCTCGCGAATCGCGAGTCGATGGCGAGGAACGCGTAGTTGTCGAGGCCGGCGAATCGCGACACGCCGAAGATCGGGATGCGGTGCTGCAGCGAAAGCCAGAGCACCCAGACGCCCGGGTAGACCGTGAGCGTCCCCAGGGCCAGAACGGTCGGCGCCACCAGCAGCACCCCGCGACGGCGGTTCACGGCCTCACGTCGGGTCATCGGATGGCCTCGAGGAAATAGCCGAGCCGGGCGCGCGCGTCGGCGATCGCCCGCTCCGGCGACTTCACCCCGACGAGCGCCGCCGAGAACTCGGGCTGTACCGTCGACGAGACGAGAAGGTACGCGGGCGTCACCGGGCGCGGCCGCCCCATCAGCATGAGCCCGTCGAGGCGCGGCATTCCGGGGTGCGCGCGCACGAGCTCGGGATCGTGGTAGAGATCGCGGCGCGTGGGGCTCAGCGCGGCGCCGAGCGCGATCGCCCGCTGGGCCGGCTGGCTCGTGAGGTGGCGCGCCAGGGCCACCGCCAGCTCGGGATGGCGGCTCCGGCGCGACACCGCCAGATGCGCGCCGCCCGTCGAGCCCGCGCCCGCCGCGCCGCGGGCGCGGCCGGGAAGCGACGTGAAGGCCACCTTGCCGCGCACGGCCGAGCCGGGCGCCTCGAACAGCTCCATCGCGTAGGGCCAGTTGCGCAGGAAGATCGCATGGCCGTCGCCGAAGGCGCGTCGCGTGAGCTCCTCGTCGGCGGCGGTCGTCCAGGCCGGGCTCACGTTCGCCTCGATCAGCCCGCGCAGGAAGCGCAGCGCGTCGGCGGCGCGAGCGGGCTCTGGAAGGATCGTGCCGTCCTCCCCGAGGAGCCGGGTGCCATTGGCCCAGAAAGCCTCGAGGACGTTCACGACGAGCCCTTCGTACTGCTTGCCCTGCCAGAGATAGCCCTCGAGCGCTGGATCGCGCTCCGCGGCGCGAATCTGCCGAACGCCGGCGACGAGCTCCGCGTGCGTCTCGGGCGGCCGGAGACCGTGCCGGGCGAGGAGATCGGTGCGGTAGTAGAGGAGACCGACGTTCATGTTCCAGGGCAGCGCCCAGACGCGCCCGTCGTACGTGCCCGCCGTCACGGCGCTCGCGAAGTACGGGACGAGCTCGTCCGGCCGCAGGTGCGCCGTCAGGTCAAGGAGCCACCCCGCACGGGCGAACTCCGGGACCCAGATGCAGTCGAGCATCATGACGTCGAACCCGGGACTCCGGCCCTCGAGGTTGATGACGTAGAGCTGATGCTGATCGTCCGACGTCCACGGCAACGCTTCGCCCTTGACGCGCACACCCGGATGCGCCGCCTCGAACGCGCGCAAGAGCCCGGGCAGCGGGTCGGCGCGGCCGAGGATGCGGGCGTACTTGAACACGAGCGTGACGGGCTCGCCCTCCGGCCGGCCCGCGCACCCGCCGAGCGCCAGGAGCCAGACGAGGAGCGCGCCGAGCGCCCGCGGCGCGCGTTGCGGACGCGATCTCATGCCGTCTGCTCACGCGCCAGCAGGCGCGCCAGTCCCCGCAGCGGGATGGCGAGCCACGCCGGCCGGTGGTCCAGCTCGTAGCGCACCTCGTAGAGCGCCTTGTCGAGCTCGAAGACCGCCAGCGCGCGCGCCAGCGTCGAGCGCGAGGCCGGGACCAGGCGCGCCGGAAACCGGCCGAGCTCGGCGAGGTAGCCGTCGAGAAACGCGGCCGAGGCGCGCCGGACCCAGCGCTCGCCGGCGGGCGCGCTCGCGGGCGACAGCGCCGTGTGGACGGCGTAGTCGAGCGAGCGCAGCATGCCGGCGACGTCGACGAGGCTGGACTGCTTTCGGCGGCGCTCGGCGAGGGGCCGGTCCGGCTCCCCCTCGAAATCGAGCAGAACGAACCCGGCTGCCGTGCGGAGCGTCTGGCCGAGGTGATAGTCGCCGTGAACGCGGATCTTCATGCAGCGCTCGACGCCGAGCGCCCGGAGGTCGTCCGCCCGCGCGCGCAGGGCGGCCTGGCCGGCGAGCAGTGCGCGGGCGTCGTTCTCGATCTCCCGCGGAAGGTCGGCCAGCCTGGCCCGGACCACGGCGCTGGTGCGGTCGAGGTCGGCGGCGACACGCGAGATCCAGGCGGTGACGTCGGCGTCGGTGATGGGCTCGGGCGCGAAGTCGGAGCTTTCCGCGTCGGACGCGAGGGCCGCGTGCAGCGCCCCCGTCACGGCGCCCAGGCCCGACAGCTGCTGGAAGACCGGCCCGGACAGCTCGTCGACGCGCGCGGGCGGGACCTGCCGCAGATGGCCGACGATCCAGCTCCAGCCATCGCCCTGGTTCGCGACGAATCCCTGCAGCACGCCGAGGGTCGTCACCTCGCCCGCGGCCGACACGTACTCGATCGCCCCCGCCAGCGGCGGGACGTGAGGAAACCGGGCCTGGAGGGTGAGAAACGACCCGACCTCACGATCGAGGTTGGTCCCGGCTTTCACCCGTCGCAGCCATTTCAAGATAAGACGGCTGCCGTACGCCACGGAGGTGTTGGACTGCTCCGTCGTCAGCCGGCGTGGCGCAAGCGGGCCATCGCCGCGCAGCGGCGAATAGCGGCCGGTGCGGACGAAGCGAACGGCGCCGCCGTGAGCCGTGGGCACGGCCGCGTCCCGCTCGAACGCTGTCAGGAGCTCGAGGCAGAATCCCGGCTGGTCGAAGGCGTCGCCGGCCCGCGTGGTCGCTCCGTCCAGCTCGAGCGTAGCCTCGAGCGCGTCCGGCGTCGCGGCGGCTCCGTCCAGGACGAGCGGGATCGCATACGTCTCGTCCACGCCGTCCGTGAATGCCACGGTCACCAGGACGAGCCACGCGCGATCCCCGAAGGCGCCGCAGTCGCGAAGATTCACCGCGGCGATCGACCGGCCCTTGTCGCCGAACCACCGCTGTCGCGGGAGCAGCGCGGGAAGCTCCCGCGACACGGCGCGGCCCAGCGCCCCGGCAACGCGCGCGGGATCCGCGCGAGAGGGCCCGTCAGATCGCGGTGCCCTCGATGCCATACGGCCCGTCGCCGTCGCCCGGGCGCTCCAGGCGGAACCAGTAGAAGCCGTGCGGGCTCAGGCTTAGGAAGTACGGGCCCGGCCCGATCGGAGGAAAGGTGGTCCCTCCCAGCATCTCGGTCGGCGCGACCCCGGCGAACGCGGCGAGGTCGAGCTCGACCGGCTGAGGGGCCGACGAGAGGTTGGCGACGATCAGCAGCGTCTCGTGCTCGAGCCGCCGCAGATACGCGAGCACTTTCGAGTTGCGCGGGCGCAGAAACTCGATGGTGCCGCGCCCGAAAACCGGCGACGTCCGCCGCACCGCGAGGAGCTGTCGCATCGTGTTGAGAAGCGACGACGGCTGTCGCGTCTGCGCGGCCACGTTCACGGCTTCGTAGCCGTAGACCGGATCCGTGATGACCGGCAAGTAGAGACGCCCCGGCTCGGCGCTCGAGAACCCCGCGTTGCGGTCGCGCGACCACTGCATGGGCGTGCGCACGCCGTCGCGGTCGCCGAGCGACACGTTGTCGCCCATGCCGATCTCGTCGCCGTAGTAGATGATGGGGCTCCCGGGCAGGGTGAGCAGCAGACAGTTCAGGAGCTCGACGCGGCGGCGGTCGCCGTCCATCAGCGGCGTCAGGCGACGGCGGATCCCGAGGTTGAGCTTCATGTCGCGCTCGCGCGCGTACGCGTAGTACATGAAGGCCCGCTCCTCGTTCGTCACCATCTCCAGCGTCAGCTCGTCGTGGTTGCGCAGGAACAGCCCCCACTGACAGGCCGGTGGAATCGGCGGCATCTGCGTGAAGATGTCGGTGATCGGGCGGCTGTCCTCCAGCCGGAGGCTGAGATACAGGCGCGGCATGAGCGGGAAGTTGAACGCCATGTGGAACTCGTCGCCGTCGCCGAAGTAGGGACGGACGTCCTCCGGCCACTGGTTCGCCTCCGCCAGCAAGAGCCGGGCGCCGCCGTACTCCCGGTCGATCACCGCCCGGAATTCCTTGAGGATCGCGTGCGTCTCGGGCAGGTTCTCGCAATTCGTGCCCTCGCGCTCCACCAGGTACGGCACCGCGTCGCAGCGAAAGCCGTCCAGCCCGCGGTCGAGCCAGAAGCGCATGACGTCGAGCATCGCCCGGCGCACCGCGGGGTTGTCGTAGTTCAGGTCCGGCTGGTGGCTGAAGAAGCGGTGCCAGTAGTAGGCGCCGCGCGCCGGGTCGAGCGTCCAGTTCGACTTCTCGGTGTCGACGAAGATCACGCGCGCGTCCCGGAACCGGCGATCGGTCGGGTTCCACACGTAGTAGTCGGCGTACGGCGAGGCCGGGCCCGAACGCGAGGCCTGGAACCACGGGTGCTGGTCGGAGGTGTGGTTCATCACGAGGTCGGCGATGACGCGCAGGCCGCGCGCGTGGGCCGCGTCGAGAAACTTCTGGAAGTCCGGCACCGTCCCGTACGACGGATGGATGCCGTAGAAGTCCGCGATGTCGTAGCCGTCGTCGCGAAGCGGCGAGGGATACATCGGCAGGATCCAGAGGCAGTCGACACCGAGCTCCTGGACGTAGTCGAGCCGCTCGGTGAGCCCCGCGAAGTCGCCGATGCCGTCGCCGTTGGCGTCCATGAACGCCTTGACGTGGACCTCGTAGAACACCGCGTCCTTGTACCAGTCGCGCGCGCCCGGCCGCGCCATCACCAGCGGTCCACGAGGTAGGGCTTCTGCGCCTCGAAGGCGGCGGCGGTGGCGTCGAGGGCCGCCTCGGCGGCCGCCGCGTCGCGCGCGCGCGTCGCCAGCACGAATGCGGCGGTGCGCCCGAGGTAGAGCGGCACGAACGAGCGCAGGAGGTGGTCGTGATACACGACGTGGTGGTGATGGCCCACTGCGAAGTCGTAGACGGCGCGCGCCCAGAGCTCGTCCGGGAAGCGGAAGCGCGCGAGGTCCTCGTTCTCGAGGCTCAGCACGTCGCCCCAGGTCTCCGGCGCCAGCACCTGCTCCCAGATCGTTCCGAGGTCGCTCAATCCGCGCCGGAACGCGCCGACCATCCGACCGACGTCGATTCGACCGGGATCGCCCGGTGGCAGCGGCAGGGCGCTCTCCGTCGGTCTCGGTACGCCGTCCGCCGGCCGGCGCCACAGGTCCTCGTAGCCGTCCATCAGGGCGAAGACCGCCCCGAGCGTCTGCGCCACCATCGTGGGCAGATCGGTCGCGCGTGTGTTCGATTCCACGCGCCACGGGCCGAGTGGCGCCTCGCGGAGGGCGAAATCCTCGGCGATCGCGGTGCCGACCAGCCAGAGATCGGTCTCGCCCCGCCCCGGCGGCGGCCACGGCGCCTCCGCGAGGCGATCGAGCAGGCGCGCCGACATCGCCCGCGCGCCGGCGAAGGGCTGGTGCAGCCGCCGGCCGAACAGCGCGCCGACCAGCGGCGCCAGCACGAGGTTCGTCATCGTCCCGTCGTAACGCTGGCGCGCGTGCACGGGCATCACCAGGTCGGCCCCGTGCTCCAGCACCGGGCGGACGAGGCCCTCGAGCCACTCGTCGTCGATCGACACGGCGTCGGCCTCCAGCACGACGAGCGCGCGGGCGCCGAGGCGGCGAGCGACGCCGAGCGAGAGCTGCAGCGCGGCGCCGCGGCCGGGCACGCCATGGAACGGCACGGTAGCGAGCTGGCCGGGCGGCGCCGGGTGGATCGCGCGGACGAGGGGAAGCACGGCGTCGCCGAGCCGCTCGGTGGTGGCGTCGGACGAGCCCGCGTCGGTGTTGAGCAACAGGGCCGGGACCCCGGCGAAGTGCTTCTCGAGACCGGCGCGGATCGCCTCGACGACCCGCGAGATCGTCGCGCCGTTGTTGTAGGTGGGCACGCTCACGACCACGTCCGCCGGGGTCAGCTTCTCGAGCTGCCGCTCGACGTCCGGCGGCAGCACCGCGACGGAGCCCGCGGTCATCGGAGTAGATGGATCGCCAGCGCCAGCTCGTCGGCGAGCTGGCGCGTGATCAGAAACGAACGGCGGACGTGCTCGCGTCCGGCGGCGCCCATGCGCGGAATCAGCTCAGGATTGTTCAGGAGGTGGCGAATGCGGAACGCGGCCCCCTCGATCGAGTGCACGGTGTAGCCGGTAACGTTCGGAATGATCTGCTGCGCGAGTCCGCCGGTGTAGCCGCCGACCACCGGCTTGCCCTTCCACATCGCTTCGGCCGGTCCGAGGTCGAACCACGCGCGAAGGGACTTCTGCAGCACGATGGTAGCCGCGCGCTGGAGCGCGTTGATCTGACGATGCGCCTCCGCCGGCAGCTCGAGCACGACCACGTCCGGATCGTCCCGGGCGATCTCGCGCAGCCGGGTCAGGAGCTCGAGCTGCTCCGGTCCGTCGTCGGCCGTTCCGGCCAGCGCCAGCCGCACGTCGTGGTGCTGCTTGACGAGGCGGTACGCGTCGACCACGCCGAGCGGGTCGTGCGCGCGCGCGAACGGGCCGATCTGCACGAGCAGCGGCTTGTCGCGCGCCACTCCCAGTCCGCCGAGGATCTCCGTGATCTCGCGCGGGGTCAGGTCGCGGTTCCGCTCCGCGAACGGGTCGATCGACGGTGGAACGACGAACATCGGGATGTCGAGCCGGCTCTCGAAGCCCGGCAGGGGAAAGACGGCGGCATCGAACTGATCCGCGAACTGACGGAACGAGGTCCAGGTGTCGGCCCGGGCCCCGGAGCAGTCGACGTGACAGCGCCAGACCCACCGGCCGTCGCTCCGGGCGCTCACGAGGCTGGCCGGCTGGCTGTCGTGGACGGAGATCAGGTCCGCGCCGAGGTCGAGCTTCTTGCCGTTGAGGCGGTTCATGTCGGCCCAGCGCGCGAGCCCCTCCTCGCTCGGCCCGCGCTCGGCGCCCTCGAGCGCCGCCTGGAGCGCGCGCGCCGTCGCGTAGTAGCCGGCGTCGCCGCCCGTGGTCTCCCAGCGCGCGTCGATGCCCAGCTCCGCGAGGATCGGCACCGTGGCGCGCAGGGTCTCGGCCGCGCCGCCGCCGAGACGCCCGCCGGTCACGTGCAGAACGCGGCGGCCCTGGACCTGCTCGGCGAGCCGCAGCACGAAGTCCACGGCGCCGGGCCCGGCGACGCGGCGGTAGTCGTCGATCCGGCTCATCCGCGCCCGTCCTCCAGCGCCTCGTCGACGAACCCGAGGAGTCGTCCACGGACCCGCTCGAGCGTCGTCAGGTACGGGTCGACCCGCTCGAACCGCTCCGCGAGCTCGGGCATGCCGAGCCCGTCACGCAGCCAGGTCGGGAAGGCCTCGACGCGCCGCGCGCGGACCCGGGTCTCGACGGTATGCAGGTAGATCGCGCTCTCGTCGACGCGCGCCAGCCCCGCGCGGAACTCGGCGAGGGTCGCGGCGCCCAGACCGAGCGGCACCTCGACGATGTGCGAGCGCTGGAAATGAAACGCGCGATCGAACTCGAGGCGGCCGCCGACGGCGTGCCGCTGGAGATGGTCGCCGAGAATCGCCACGAGGTGGTCGCGCAGCGCGTCGAGCCGCGGGAACGCGAACGGATCGACGACGGCGAGGCGCTCGGCGAGCGCGCGGTCGCCGATCTCGAGCGCGGCCCACCGGGCGAAGTCGTTGCCGTACGCGGTGGTCAGGGGGTGATGCCGGAGAAAGTAGCCGAACGTGTGGAAGTAGACCGAATCGGCCGGCACCTCCGCGATCCGAGACATGAGCTCGCGCTCGTCGTGCGCGTGAACGTCGAGCGTCTGGCGCAGCTCGACACATCCCGCGAAGCGAAGAGGGTGCGCGGCCGTGCGCATCGTCGTCGTGTTCAGGAGTTCATGGCGGACGCCATGCGGCGGAGCAGCGCCTGTACCTCCCGGACGCCCGCCACGCGGTACTCCGCGGCGGTCGGCTTCGCGCCGACGCAGATCGTGACCGCGCGATCGCGCAGCGCCACGAAGGCCGACTCGTCCGTCGTGTCGTCGCCGACGTACAGCACGACGCGGCGCCGCGTCGGCAGCGTGCGCGCCATCCGGCGGGCGATCCAGCGCGCGGCGCGGCCCTTGTTCCAGCCGACGCGCGGCACGAAGTCGAACACCTCGTGACCGGGCACGAGCGTCAGGCCGCTGGCGCGCACGATTCGCCTGGCGATGTCCCGCACCCGCGGCCGCCGCCCCGGCGCCACCCGCCGGTAGTGCAGGCTCACCGCCAGCCCTTTCCACTCGAGCCGGGCGCCGGGGATGGACGGGAGCGACGCGGTCAGCGCGCGGCGCGTCGCCGTCAGGCAGGACGGCCGGGCGCCCGGGTGGCGGAAGCGGAACTGGCGCCCGGCGATCTCGAGGCCGTGACAGCCGCCGTAGACCACGTCCCGGAGGGCCACCCGCGAGCGGAGGTCCGCCAGCCCACGGCCGGACAGGATCGCCAGGCGCGCCCGCTCGCTCTCGGCGAGGCGGGCCAGCGTCTCCCGGACGGACGGCGCCAGGTGCGCCGCGCCCGGCGTGGCGACCAGCGGGGTCAGCGTGCCGTCGTAGTCGAGGATCGCCACCAGGCTGGCGCCGTCTCCGAGCTCTCGGTCGAGCCGATTGACGAGACGCACCGGCAGGCTCAGGAGGCCCTGACTCCGGCCGCCCTGACGGGGATCCGCGCCAGCTCGCTCAGCAGCATTCCGGCCCAGCGATAGATGTTGTGGTCGGTGACGTTAAGCCGCATCCGGACCATCCGCACGCGCCGCTCCTCCGGCGACATCTCGAGCGCGGTGCGGATGGCCTCGGCCATGCCGGTGAGGTCGTACGGATTGACGATCAGCGCGTCGCGCAGCTCGTGGGAGGCGCCGGCGAACCGGCTCAGGATGAGCGCGCCGTCCTCGTCGTCGCGCACCGAGACGAACTCCTTGGCCACCAGGTTCATCCCGTCGTGGAGCGAGGTCACCATGCAGAAGTCGGCGTGGCGATAGTACGACCAGATCTCGCGGTGCTCGTGGTGCGCCTTGAGATAGAGAACGGGGCGCCACGTCTTCGTCTGGAACATCTGGTTGATCTCGCGCACGCTCTCCTCGACCTCGCGCTGGATCTCCTGGTAGCGGTTGATCGTGGAGCGGCTGGGCGCCGCCAGCTGCACGAACACCAGGCGCTCGCGGTACTGCGGGTAGGTCTCGAAGAAGAACCGCAGCGCGGCAAGGCGCTCGGGCAGCCCCTTCGTGTAGTCGATCCGCTCCACGCCCACGCCGATGAACTCGGCAGAGATCCCGAGCCGCCGCAGGAGCTCGGTGCGGGACTCGCGCAGCGGATCGTCGACGAATTCCGGCGCGACGCTGATGGGGAACGGCTTGACGGAGGTCGTGTGATCGCCGCGCGACACCGCGAAGCGCTCCCAGTCGATACGCGCCTCGAGCGCGCGGTCGACCGTCTCCAGGAAGTTGTTGCAGTAGTACTGGGTGTGGAACCCGATCAGGTCCGCGCCGAGCATGCCCAGGAGCAGCTCGCGCTGCCACGGACAGATCCCGAACGCCTCGAAGTTGGGCCACGGGATGTGCCAGAAGATGGCGACGCGGGCGTCGGGACGCTCGGCCTTGATGAGCGCCGACAGCGGCGCGAAGTGATAGTCCTGGATGAGGACGAGCGGCGACTCGGCGTCCTTGATCTGGTCCAGCACGATGTCGGCGAACTTCTGGTTCACCTCGAGGTAGTAGGCCCAGTCGTCCGGCCGGAAGATCGGCCGCGTGTGCACGATGTGGCAGAGCGGCCAGAGCCCCTCGTTGGCGAAGCCGGCGTAATAGCCCTGCTCCTCTTCCTTGGAGAGCCAGACGCGCCGCAGGGTGTAGCGTGGCTCGTCCAGCGGAACGCCGAGTCGCCCGCGCGTGTCGGCGGTCTCGCGGTCGGCGTCGCCGCTGCCGTGCGCGACCCAGACGCCGCCGCACGCGCGCATCACCGGATCCATCGCCGTCACCAGACCGCTCGCCGGCGCCTGGGCGTGGATCTGGCCGCCCCGCCATACGTGGCTCACCGGCTCGCGGTTGGAGACGACGACCAGCAGCCGGCCGTTGAGCTGGAGGTGGACGAACTGCTTCAGACGCTCCTCGGTCCAGACGCTCTCCCCGGCCAGGCGCAGCGCCGCTTCCTGCTCGGCGGCGACCTGGGCGCGCTGCATGCTGCGCGCCAGACGCGAGACCTCGTGCGCCAGCGGTCCGAAGAGGTTGGCATCGGCGAGGTTGCGAGGCGGCGGGACCGGGCGCCCGCTCCGGAGCGCGCGCGTCCACTGGGAGATCTCCTCCATCGGTCGCGTGATGCTGATCTTCACCGCCAGCGCCGCGATGACCGAGATGACGAGCGCCAGCACCAGGAAGCGGACCGCGTTGGAGCTCCAGCGGTCCCACTCCGCCTGCTGCAGATGAGAGGCATCGAGGAGCACCGCGACGGCGCCCACGGGCTGGTCGTCGGATACCAGAGCCACCGCGTAGATGTAGCGGCTCCGATCGCCAACGTCCCGGATGGCCTGGGTCGCGACGTTCCGGGCGATCGCCTCGGTCACCTCGGGCAAGGACGGGGGCAGGATCGGGGCGATGTCCGGCGTCGCGCTTCGCAGGTTTGCGAAACGGTCGTAGACGGCGATGCCCCGCTGGGTCTGGCCGAACTTCCTGACGATCCGCTCGACAGCGGCCGGAGACTGCTTGCCCGCGGGCTCGAGCGCCTCGCTCAGCGCTCCGGCGACGAGCACGGCGCGCCGCTGCAGGTCGCCGAAGAGCCGCTCGCGCTCCTCGCGGATCTGCATGTAGGCGAAGGCTCCGATGACCAGCATCACCGAGAGCCAGATCGCGCTGACCAGCCGTATCGTGAATTTCATGCCCGGTCGATCCGGCCCGGCGGCCTGACGACTGCCTCAGTGTACCGTACGCGGCACCCGCCGCGTACGATCCGCCGACGGCCACGGGGCCCCGCGATCGCGGCCCGGTGGGCGCCGAGCCTACAAGCGATGGAGGGGGAAGATGCTCCGGCGAATCGCCTCGATCTGGCGGTTGACGTAGTCCTCGGCGCGCTGCCGGCGCTGATCGGGAAGCGGCTCCGCCGGATCCCAGAGCGACTCCGAGCGGAACTCGTAGCGGCGCGCGTCCGCGCGAAACGCCGCGGGCAGCGCGTCGGGCAGCGCGACGCCGTTCAGCACGGCCCACGCGGCCGTCCACCCGCGCGCCACGTTCTGCACATCGTAGCCCCCGCCGCCGAGGCAGATGAGCTTCGGCGACAGCTCCGCGATCCGCGCGACGGCGCGCGCGAAGCCCTGGACGTCGAGGGCCAGGTGCGTCAGCGGGTCGGTGCGGTGCGCGTCGATGCCGAGCTGCGCGACCACCACGTCGGGCCGGAACGCCGCGAAGAGCGGCGGCACCACCTGCTCGAACGCCGGCAGGTAGACCGACGAGTCGGTGAACGGCTCGAGCGGCAGGTTCACCGAGTAGCCGACGCCCTTGCCCGTCCCCGCTTCCTCGACGAACCCGGTGCCCGGGAAGAGATACTCGCCGCGCTCGTGGGTCGAGATGGTCATCACGGCCGGATCGCCGTAAAAGGCGTGCTGCACGCCGTCGCCGTGGTGCGCGTCGATGTCGACGTAGAGGACGCGCAGCCCTTTCTCACGCAGGCGGAGGATCGCCAGCACCGCGTCGTTGACGTAGCAGAAGCCCGATGCGCGCGAGGGCATCGCGTGGTGCAGGCCGCCCGCGAAGTGAAACACGCGGTCCGCCTGGTCGTCGAGGATGAGGTCGGCGGCCAGGAGCGAGCCCGCGGCGCACAGCCGCGCGGCGTCCCAGAGCCCGGGGAACACCGGGTTGTCGCCGGGACCGAGACCGAAGTACGCGGCGACGTCGGGCGCCCGGCCGCCGTTCGAGGCCTTGAGCGCCTGGAGGTAATCGGCGTCGTGGTAGACCGCCAGCGCGCTCTCGGCCGCGGCCTCGGGCGCCTCGACGGTCGTCCCGGCCAGCGTCGTCAGCGCGTACGCCTCCATCAGGCGCCACGTGAGCCCGAGGCGCTCCATGCGCAGCGGGTGGTGCGGACCGTAGTCGAAGCGGGTCCACGCGTCGGAGTGGATGAGCGCCGTCTTCACGCCTGACGCCGCCGCCAGTGGCCGGACTTCCCGCCCGACTTCTCGAGGAGCTGGATCTTCGCGATGGTCACACCCCGTTCCACGGCCTTCACCATATCGTAGACGGTCAGTGCCGCCACCGCCGCCGCCGTGAGCGCTTCCATCTCGACGCCGGTCTTGTCCACCGTGCGGACGCGCGCCTCGACGGTCAGCTCGCCCCGGCGCAGGTCGTCGCTGAACGTGACGTCGACTCCGGTGATGCGCAGCGGGTGACACAGGGGAATCAGCTGCGGCGTACGCTTGGCGGCCAGGATGCCGGCGGTACGCGCGACGCCGAGCACGTCGCCCTTCGGCGCGTTGCCACGGCGGATCACGCGGAGCGTCGCGGGGGTCATCCGGAGGATCGCGCGGGCGACCGCCTGGCGGACCGTCTCCTGCTTGGCGGAGACGTCGACCATACGGGCATCGCCCTGCGCAGAGAGGTGCGAGAGGCCTTGAGCCGCCTTCGCCGTCCGAGCCTTCGTCAGGCGGTGACGCCGGGTCGGGCGTGCCGGATGATGGCTTCCATCCGGTCTTTGGCCATCAGCTTCAGCTTCTTGAGCTCGCTGACTCGCCACTCTCGGTCCGCCGAGAGCGGGGGCGTTCCCTTCAGCGTCTCCAGTTCCTGATCGTAGGCGCGATGCTCGCCCCGGAGGCGCCGGAACTCCTCGTTCTCGGCTGTCAGTCGCTCGATGAGGGACTCCTGGTCCATGCGCGGCCTCCCTGTGCGGTGGAGGAACCGTCACTGCAGATGTGGACGCTTCCTTATATCCTCGGAGCCCCCGAAGTGTCAAGGAGCGCGGGGGGGCGGGGCGGCGCTCGACGGGTGCTTTCCGGAAAGTCAGGGCCCGGTCGAGCAGCACGAGGGCGCGCAGCACGCCGTGTCCTTTGCCATCGGCAGCGCGGGCGCGCGGAGCGCCGGCGACTCGTCCTGCAGGTCGTAGTTGAGGTGGTACACCTCCCACTCGACGCCGTCGGGATCCCGCACCCAGAACTTGTCCTGGTTCGCGTGGCAACAGTTGACGCCCATCTCCTCGCGCACGGCCAGCCCGCTCGCCTTCACGCGCGCCAGGTGCTCCACGACGCTCGCCGGCGAGTCGACCTGGACGCCCACGTGGTCCACCGCCCCGGCGCCGGCCGAGCCGCCCGTCGACAGAGCCAGGTTGACGGGCGCCCACTCCGGCAGGAACTTCACGTAGTCCGCCTTCTCCTTGACCGGCACCGCGCCGAAGAAGCGCACGTAGAAATCGCGGCTCTTGTCCAGATCCGACGCGTGAACGTGCAGATGAACCCTGATGCTCATGATGCCCTCCGCTCCGCCTGGTCTATATTTCGACGATTATAGAAATATCGAATCCCGTGTCAAGCGCTATCCCGGCCCGATGAGGTGCGCGGCGCTCGCCTTGAACGCGGCGACGATCGGGGCGCCCTCGGCCAGGCCCAGGTCGGCGGCCGACCGCGCCGTGACCGCGGCGACGAGCGGAAAGCCCACATCGACGACGACACGGGTCGCCGGCGCCGAGGCCGTGACCCGCACGATGGTCCCGGGAAGATAATTGCGGGCGCTCGACAGCGGGGCAAGCTCGGTCGGCAGCAACAGCGTGACGTCCTCGGGCCGGAGACCGATCCGCACCAGCTCGCCGACGCGCGCCGCCGCGGCCACCTCGAGCTTCCGCCCGGCCGCCTCGACCACCGTCACGCCGCCGTCCCGCGCGATCACCCGGCCCGTCACGAGCGTCTCGACGCCCACGAACCGCGCGACCTCCTCGGAGACCGGCGCCTGGAAAACCCGGGCCGTCGTGTCGAGCTGCACGATCCGGCCGGCCATCAGCACCGCGACCCGGTCGGCGAGCGCCTGCGCCTCACCGCGGTCGTGGGTCACCAGGAAGGTGGTGACCCGGTCGTGACGAAGGATCGCCCCGACGTCGGGCAGCAGCGCGTCGCGCGAGGGCTCGTCGAGCCCGGCGAACGGCTCGTCGAGCAGCAGCACGTCCGGCTCGAGCACGAGCGCCCGCGCCAGCGCCACGCGCTGTGCCTGCCCCCCCGAGAGCGTCCGCGCCCGCTGGTCGCGGAGCGGCAAGATGTTGAGCCGTTCGAGCCATCGGGACACCCGCGTATCCTGCGCGTCGGCGCCGAGGCCGCGGAACCTGAGACCGAGCGCGACGTTCTCGGCCACGGTCATGTCGGCCAGAAGCGGGCGCTGGAAGACGGTCGCCATGCGCCGCCGCTCGGCCAGCGCGTGGCGCGCGTCGGCGGAGCGGCCGTGAATCCGCACCGTGCCCTGCGCGGGCCGCTCGAGCAGCCCGACGACGCGCAGGAGCGTCGACTTGCCGCTCCCGTTCGGGCCGATCACCGCCAGGACCTCGCCGGGCGCCACGCCGAGCGCCGGCACGTCGAGGACGGTCGCGGGTCCGTAGGTGACCCGCACGCCCGCCAGCTCGACGACGGCCCGCGCGCTCACGTCGGCAGGACGTGGATCGATCCCCGGTGGATCGAGAGCTCCCAGTGCCGGTCGCGCTCGATCTCGAGGATCTCGTAGACGAGCCGCGGGACCTCGACCTCGAGGTCGAAGTCGCCCTGCGACGGCGAGCCCGGCGCGTCCAGGCGCAGGCGCAACGACCACACCGTGCCGAAATCCGACTCGCCGACGATGCGCCCGCGCATCAGGTTCATGTGGTGGGCGACGTCCGGCGCGCCGCGATCCTTGCGGATCAGCCGGACGTACTCCGGCCGGATGAAGAAGGCGATGGGGCTGTCCGGCGGCGGCAGGTACGAGCGCGTCGGCGAGTTCACTGCCTCCAGCATCAGCCCGCGCCAGGAGATCTGGATGCGGTCGGGCATCGCCTTCACGACGCGGCCATGCAGCACATTGCGCAGCCCCATGATCCGCGCGACGGCTTCCGACGCCGGCTGCCACAGGAGCTCGGCGCGCGGGGCGGACTGGATGACCCGCCCTCCCTGGTAGATGACGATCCGGTCGGCGAGCTGGTAGGCCTCGGTGAAGTCGTGGGTGACCAGGACCGCGGCGGTCCCCCACCCGCGCAGGATCGCGCGGAGCTCGTCGCGCAGCGAGCGGCGCAGCGGCGCGTCCAGCGCCGACAGCGGCTCGTCGAGCAGGAGCAGCGGTGGATCGATGGCCAGCGCCCGCCCGAGGGCCACGCGCTGGCGCTGGCCCCCGGACAGCTCGCCGGGCCGCCGGTGCTCCAGGCCGGCGAGGCCGAGCCGCTCCATGACTTCTGCCGCGCGCGCCAGGCGCTCGGCGCGCGGCCGGTCGCGCAGGCCGAACGCCACGTTCTGGCCGACCGTCAGGTGCGGAAACAGGGCGTAGCCCTGGAACACGTAGCCGACCCGCCGGTGCTGCGGCCGGAGATCCACGCCCGTCGCGGAGTCGAAGAGCACGCGGTCGTCCACGACGATGCGCCCGGTGTCGGGACGGATCAGGCCGGCGAGGCATTGCAGCGTGAGCGTCTTGCCGGCGCCCGAGGGCCCGAAGAGCACGGCCACGCCGTCGCCCGCGGACCACGCGACGTCGAGCGTGAACTCGGGCAGCCGCTTCGTGATCTCGACCGAGAGGCGGTGGCTCACGTCGCCCTCGCGCCGAGGCGCCCGGCCACCATCAAGACGACGCAGGAAAGAATCGTCAGCGCCACCACCAGGAGCACGGCCTCGCCCATCTCGCCGGTCTGCACGGCGGTGTAGATGGCGAGCGGCACGGTCGTCGTCTTGCCCGGAATGTTGCCGGCGAGCATGAGCGTCGCGCCGAACTCGCCGAGCGCTCGCGCGAAGGCGAGAACCATCCCGGCGATGATGCCGTTTCTCGCCAGCGGCAGCGTCACCTCGAGCGCGGTCCGCCACTCCGAGCGGCCGAGCGTGAACGCGGCCTTCTCGAGCTCGCGGTCGACCGACTCGATGGCCGCGCGCGCGGTGCGGACGAGCAGCGGCAGCGCCATCACCGTCGCGGCGATCACCGCCGCGTACCAGGTGAAGGCGACGCTCCAGCCGGTCCACGCGTACACCGGGGCGCCGAGCCAGCCCCGCCGTCCCAGCAGGACGATGAGGTAGTAGCCGGTGACGGTCGGCGGCAGGACGAGCGGCAGCGTCACCAGCAGGTCCACCAGCGCGCGCCCGCGGAAGGCGCGCCGGGCCAGGAGGTAGGCGAGCGGGATGCCGAGCAGCGCGTTCAGGAGCGTCGCGAAGACCGCGACGCGGATCGACAGCCCGAGTGCGCCGAGGCTGTCGGCGCTCATCCCGGCGCGCGGCGCTGCTGGATCGTCGTCAGCGCCCAGTTGACGATGAAGATGAGCACCAGGAGCAAGAGCGAGAGCGCGATGGCGACGTCGAAGTTTCCCTTGCCGGTCTCGAGCACCATCGCCGTCGTCAGCGTGCGCGTCTGCCCCTTGATGTTGCCGCCCACCATCATGGACGCCCCGATCTCCGAGATGATGCCGCCGAAGCCGGCCATGACCGCCGCGAGCATCGGCAGCCGCGCCTCGCGCAGCACCATCCACACCATCTGGATCCGCGAGGCGCCGAGCGCCAAGAGCTGCAGGCGGAACTCGCGCGGCACCTGCCCGACGGCGGCCAGCGTGATGCCGGTCACGATGGGCACGGCGATGACGGCCTGCGCGAGGACGATCGCGGCCGGCGTGTAGAGGACCTCGAGATCGCCGAGCGGTCCGCCGCGCCAGAGCAGGAGCGTCACGAAGAGCCCCACCACGACGGGCGGCAGCCCCATCCCGGTGTTCACCGCGCTCACGACGAGGCCGCGGCCGGGAAAGCGCGCGAGCGCGAGCCCGGCGCCGGCCGGAACGCCGAGCGCCAGCGCGATCAGCGTCGCGCTCCCCGAGACCTGGAGCGAGAGCCAGAGAATCCCCCAGATCTGGTGGTCGGCGCCGGCGATGAGGGCGATCGCCTGCCGGAAGCCGCTCGTCACGAGGTCCATCGGTCGACGAGTGTACTAGAATCTCCCCGGGAGGATTACCTCATGGCAGACGAACGGAAAGGCGCAGTCACCCTCCGCGGCAACCCCATCACGCTCGGCGGACCGGAGCTCAAGCCCGGTCAGAGCGCGCCCGACTTCACCGCGCTCGACAACGGGCTCAAGCCCGTGAAGCTGAGCGAGGCCAAGGGCAAGGTCATCATTCTCAGCTCGGTGCCGTCGCTCGACACGCCCACCTGCGACACCGAGACGCGTCGGTTCAACCAGGAAGCGGCGAAGCTCGGCAGCAACGTCGAGATCTGGACGATCAGTCGCGATCTCCCGTTCGCGCAGAAGCGCTGGTGCGGCGCCGCCGGCGTCACGAGCGTCAAGACGCTGTCCGACTTCCGCGAGCGCGCCTTCGGTCCGGCGTACGGAGTCGAGATCAAGGACGGCCCGATCGCCGGGCTCACCGCGCGGGCGGTCTTCGTGGTCGGTCAGGACGGCAAGGTGAAGCACGTCGAGTACGTGAAGGAGATCGGGTCCGAGCCGAATTACGACGCGGCGCTGTCGGCGGCGAAGTCGGCCGCGAGCTGAGGCTCAGGTCCCCGGCGGCCGCTCGAACACGACCGTCACCGCGCGCGCGTAGCGTCCCTTGGCGGCCGCCATCACCTGCATCGTCGCGGGGCCGATCGTCAGCGTGATCGTGTGCGGGCCCTCCGGCACGGTCACGTTGGCGCCGTAGTGAAATCCCTGGCCCCCGACCATCGGTGAGAGCTTCACCGTCTGCGCGGGCTTGCCGGCGGCGCGAATCGACGCCGTCAGGGGCAGGTAGGGCACGGGCTCGCCCGACACCCGGTCGCTAACGAAGACCATCAGGTGCCCGGCCGCGGCGGCCGGCGCGCCGTGGCCGGCATGGTCGCCGTGCCCGCCGCCGCGGTATTCGAGCCGCACGGTGTAGTCGCCCGCCGTCTTCTCCGTGGCCGTGGGGCCGTGCGCGTGCCCCCCGGCCGTCAGGCTCTTCAGGAACGCGACCAGATCGACGAGCTGCGTGACGCTCAGGCTGTCCGCGTAGGTGGGCATGATCGACTTCCCGTCCGGCCCGATGTAGCCCGGGCCCTCGAGGATCACCGCGTTCGGCGACAGGATCGACTCGGCGAAATACTCCGCGGGATGGTGACCGCCCATGCTCGTCAGCTCTGGACCGACGTTCTTGGCGTCACCACCGGGCTGCGGGAGCTTCTCCCCCTGAATCGCGTGGCACTTGTAGCACTCGAGATCCGCGAAGACCTGCCTCCCCTTCGCCGCATCCCCGGCCGGCAGCGTGAACTTCCACCCCCGAGGCACTCCCCCCATCCGATGCAGCTCCTCCATCGTCACCTTCCGCGACGCACTTTCGCCGGCCGCAGGAGTCGCGGGCGCCGTCGCCGAAGGAGCCGTCGAAGCCGGCGGTGTCATCCCATGCCCCTGATGCTGCGCCCCGACACCCGAAGCGAGCGCGACCACGAGCACCGCAACCCCAAGACACACTCCACCGAGCGCCGCATTCGCACGACGCTTCGTATCGATTCCGTGCCGCTTGTCAGTCACGAATCACCTCACGCAAAGATTGCCGACGGAATGCGCGAAGAGGGTAGAAGACGAGCAGGCGACGCGGCGAGCGAAGCAAGCCCGCGTCGCCGCGATCCACAGAGCCGGGAACCGCGCGGCGGGGCGGCCGGGCCGGGGGTGCGGCAGGGGTCGAAGGGACCCGTTCCCGACCAGCGGCGACGGGCGCTGGGCGCCCCGATGGAGCCCAGACGAGTGGGGCAGCGCACGCGTGCCGCGTGGTCGTCTCGACCCCTGCCGCACCCCCGGCCCGGCCGCCCCGCCGCGCGACGACCAGCTAGGAAAGATCGACCCAGACAGACTTGACCTCGGTGTAGAGATCAAGGCCAGAAGCGCCAAGCTCCCGCCCGAAGCCCGATTCTTTGAAGCCGCCAAAAGGCAGAGCCGCATCGAAGAGATTGTAGGCGTTGACCCACACCGTCCCGGCGCGGATGGCGCGGGCCGCCTTGAGCGCCTTGGCCACGTCGCGCGTCCACACGGCGGCGGCGAGCCCGTAGGTCGTCGCGTTGCCCCCGGCGATCCCGTCGTCGATCGACTTGAACGGGATCACGGAGAGGACCGGCCCGAAGATCTCCTCGCGCGCGATCTTCATCGCGTTGGTGACGCCGTCGAAGATCGTCGGCTCGACGAAGTAGCCCTTGCCCGAGCCGACGTTCGCCCGACCCCCGCCGGCGACGAGGTGCGCGCCTTCCTTTTTGCCCGCGTCGATGTAGGAGAGCACGGTCTCCATCTGCTGCTTCGACACGACCGGCCCCATGCGCGTCGCCTTGTCCATCGGGTCGCCGACCTTGAGCGTCTTGACGCGGTCGGTGAGCTTCGCCATGAAGTCGTCGTGGATCTTCTCCTCGAGGAAGAGGCGCGAGCCGGCGGCGCAGACCTCACCCTTGTTGTAGAAGATGCCGGTGAGCGCGCCCTTCACCGCCGCCTCCATGTCGGCGTCGGCGAAGACGATGTTCGGCGACTTCCCGCCGAGCTCGAGCGAGAGCCGCTTCAGCGTGCCGGCGGCCTCGCGCATGATCCCCTTGCCCACCTCGGTCGAGCCGGTGAAGGCGATCTTGTCGACGCGCGGGTCGCGAACCATCGCCATCCCGACCTGGCTCCCGGGGCCGGTGACGACGTTGAACACGCCCTCGGGCAGGCCCGCCTCCCGCGTGAGGTCGGCGAACTTGAGCGCGGTGAGCGGCGTCAGCGACGCGGGCTTGAGCACCACCGTGTTGCCGGCGGCCAGGGCCGGCGCGATCTTCCACGACGCGAGCAGGAACGGGAAGTTCCACGGCACGATCGCGCCGACCACGCCGATGGGCTGGCGCAGCGTGAAGGTGAAGGCGGTCTCGCGCAGGCCGAGCGTCTCGCCGTGGATCTTGGTCGCCCACCCGGCGTAGTAGCGGAAGACCTCCGCCGCGAACGGGATCTCGACCTTGCCGGAGTCGAAGAGCGTCTTGCCCGTGTTGAGGCTCTCGAGCCGGGCCATCTCGTCGAGGTTCTGCGTGATGAGATCGCCGAGCTTCCACACGATCCGCCCCCGCTCGGCGGCGCTCATTCGCGGCCACGGACCCGAGTCGAATGCCTTGCGGGCGGCCGCGACGGCGAGGTCGACGTCGCGCTCGTCGCCGCGTCCCACCTGCGCGCTCGTCTCCTCGTTCGCGGGATTGATCGTCGCGTACGTCGCCCCGGAGACGGGCGGACGCCAGCTACCGGCGATGAAGAGCTGATCGGTGTTCATGGCTGACTCCTGGAGGCTACGAGCGGTTTGGCTCGGTCACAGCGCGAGCACGCGACCCGCGCCGGACGACTTCATGCGGCCGCCGTCCACGACGACGGCACCGTTGACGACGACGTAGGGAATGCCCGTCGGATAGCGGTGAGGCTCGGGGAACGTCGACTCGTCCTTGACGGTGCGGGGATCGAAGATCGCGAGGTCGGCGGCATAGCCTGCCCGCACGAGCCCGCGGTCGCGCAGACGAAGCCGCGCGGCGCCCATTCCCGTCATCTTGTGGACGGCGGTCTCGAGCGGGAACAGACGCTGCTCCCGGACGTACTCGCCGAGCACACGCGGGAACGTGCCGTACGTGCGCGGATGGGGCTTGCCCGGGCGGTCGCCGTCCCCCGAGTAGAGCGGGATCGAGTCGGAGCCGATCATGAGCATGGGATGCGCCAGCACCTTCGCAACGTTCTCGATGCTCTGGGAGAAGCTGACCATGCCGACCGTGCACCGCTCCTCCAGGAGGAGGTTCATCAGCGTCTCGGCCGGCGCCATGCCGGACTGGCGCGCGATCTGGGCGAGGCTCAGCCCTTCGAGCTCGCGCCGCGCGCAGGTGGCGATGAACACCTGGTCGAAGCCGATTCCGCCCTGCGAGACCGTGCCCCAGCGCTCGCCGTCGATCAGGCACTCCTCGACGATGCGCCGCCGCATCGCGCGGTCGGCCAGCCGCTCGCAGAGCTTCGCGGTGCCGCCGTCGTGGGCCCACGCCGGCATCATGTTGTCGAGCTTGGTGCTGCCGGCGTTGTACGGATAGACGTCGCCGGCCACGTCCACCCCGCGCGCCCGCGCGTCCTCGAGCAGGCGCAGCGCCGCGTCGATCTTCGGCCAGTTCTCGCGCCCGGAGGCCTTCACGTGCGACACCTGCACGCCGACGCCGCCCTCCTCGCCGATGCGGATCGCCTCGTTGATCGAGTCGAGCAGCATCGAGGACTCGCCGCGGATGTGGGAGAAGTAATAGCCGCCGCGCGGCGCCATCGCGCGCGCCAGGGCGATCAGCTCGGCGGTGTCGGAGTAGGCGCTGGGCGCGTACACGAGCCCGGTGGAGAAGCCGAAGGCGCCGGCGTCCATGGCCTCGCCGAGGAGCCGCTGCATGGCGCGCAGGTCATCGGCGCCGGCCGGCCGCGCCTCGAACCCGAGCGCGGCGATGCGCAGGGCACCGTGGCCGACGAAGTGCGCGACGTTCACCGACGGTCGGATCGCGCGGAGCGCGTCGAGGTACTGCGCGAACGTCTCCCAGCGCATATCGAGGCTGGCGCCGATGCCGCCCGCCCAGCCCTGCACGATCTCGCGCTGGTCGGGACGCAGCGGGGCCTGGGAGAACGAGCACATCCCCACCACCTCGGTCGTCACGCCCTGCCGAACCTTTGACTCCGCCGACGGGCACGCGAAATAGAAAAGGTCGGAGTGCGAGTGCATGTCGATGAACCCGGGCGCCACCACGTGGCCGGCGGCGTCGATCACCCGGGCGGCCTCGCCGGCAAGGTTCGGCGCGACGGCGACGATCCGATCGCCCTCGACGGCCACGTCCGCCGCGCGCGCCGGCGCGCCCGAGCCGTCGATCAGCGACCCGTTCCGGACGAGGAGGGACCAGGCCACCGACTACTCTTCCGCGATCGTGACCGCGGTCATCTTGTCGCCCTGCTTGATGCGGTCGACGTGCTCCATGCCCGACACCACGCGGCCGAAGACCGTGTACTGGCCGTCGAGGTGCGGCGTCGAGCCGTAGCAGATGTAGAACTGGCTGCCCGCGGAATCCGGATCCTGGCTGCGCGCCATGGCCAGCGACCCGCGAACGTGCTTCTGCTTGTTGAACTCCGCCTTGATCTGGTAGCCGGGGCCGCCGGTGCCGTTGCCCTTCGGGCAGCCGCCCTGGACGACGAAGTCGGGCACGACCCGGTGGAAGTTGAGACCGTTGTAGAAGCCCTTCTTGGCCAGGGTGACGAAGTTCTCGACGGTCTTCGGCGCGTCCTCGGCGTAGAACTCCAGTCGGATCTCGCCGCCCTTCTCGAGCGTGATGACGCCGGTTTGCTTCACGATGGCAGTCTCCTCAGTTCACCTTGATCGATTTCACGCGGTCGCCGACCTTGATCTTGTCGACGACGTCCATGCCGCTGACCACGCGCCCGAACGCGGTGTACTGGCCGTTGAGATGGGTCGCCGCGCCGAGCATGATGTAGAACTGGCTCCCGGCCGAGTCGGGATCGTCCTTCCGCGCCATCCCGAGGATGCCGCGCTCGAAGGGACGCTTGTTGAACTCCGCCTTGATCGTGTATCCGGGGCCGCCCGTCCCCAGGCCCGGAGCGCCCATCGGGAGCGTCTTCGACTGTGGATCGCCGATCTGGACGACGAACCCGGGCTCGACCCGGTGGAACCGCTGACCGTCGTAGAACCCCGCGCGCGCGAGCTTGATGAAGTTCTCGACGTGCTTCGGCGCGTCGGCCGGGAAGAACTCGAGGGTGATCACGCCACCGTTTTCGAGCGTCATCACGGCCGTCGGCGTCTTGGCGGCCGGCTTGTCCTGGGCGAGCGCGGGCGCCACGACGACGACGGCCAGCGCGAGAGCGAGCAGGTGGCGCATGTGAGCGACCTCCGGCGGCGGCTTCAAGCCGTGAGCGCGAGCGCCATTATACATGCCGCGCGGCCGGACCCGTCACGTCGGCGTGATAGGATGGACTGATGCAGCAGCGCGAGAACGTCCGTAACATCGCGATCATCGCTCACGTCGACCACGGCAAGACCACGCTGGTCGACGCGATGCTCTGGCAGTCGGGGCTCTTCCGCCAGAACGAGTCGGTACCTGAGCGCATCATGGACTCGATCGACCTCGAGCGCGAGAAGGGCATCACGATCATGGCCAAGAACACGGCCATCACGTACCGCGGGGTCCACATCAACATCGTGGACACGCCCGGACACGCCGACTTCGGCTCGGAGGTCGAGCGGACCTTGACGCTGGTCGACGGTGTACTGCTCCTGGTCGACGCCGCCGAGGGGCCCCTGCCGCAGACCCGCTTCGTGCTGAAGAAAGCCCTCGAGGCGAGCCTGCCGCCCATCGTCGTCATCAACAAGATCGACCGGAGCGACGCCCGGCCCGCCGAGGTGCTCGACGAGGTCTACGATCTCTTCATCGACCTGGAAGCGGCCGAGGACCAGCTCGAGTTCCCCGTCCTCTACACGAACGCCCGGACGGGCACCGCCACCGCCAAGCTCGCCGAGACCGGGCACTCCCTCGAGCCCCTGTTCGAGGCCATCCTGGCCACGGTCCCGGCGCCGCGCTTCGAGCCGGGCGCCGGGCTTCAGTTCCGCGGCGCCATGCTCGACTGGGACGACTACGTCGGCCGGCTCGTCATCGGCCGCATCTTCAACGGCCGGGTCCGCCAGGCCGAGCGCGTCGCCGTCGTGCACCGCGACGGCGCCGTCGAGCTCGCCAAGGTCACCGTCCTCTACGGCTACGAGGGGCTCAAGCGCATCGAGATCGCCGAAGCGAGCGCGGGCGACCTCGTCGCGATCGCCGGCATCGACTCGATCGAGATCGGCGAGACGGTGGCGGACGCCGAGGCGCCCGTCGCCCTCCCGCTCATCCGCATCGACGAGCCGACGGTGTCCATGCTCTTCTCGGCCAACATCTCCCCGCTCGCCGGCAAGGAGGGGCGGTTCGTCACCTCGCCCCAGCTCCGCGACCGGCTCATGAAGGAACGGCATATCAACGTCGGCATCCGCGTCGAGGAGACGGGCTCGCCCGATACGTTCCGCGTGTCGGGACGGGGCGAGCTCCAGCTCGCGATCCTGATCGAGATGATGCGCCGCGAGGGGTTCGAGCTCGAAGTGGGCAAGCCGACCATCATCACGCGGACCGAGAACGGCCAGACGCTCGAGCCGATGGAGTACCTGGTCATCGACATCCCCGAGGCGTTCATCGGCGCGGTGACCCAGAAGATCGGGCCGCGCCGGGGCGCGATGGCCAAGATGGTGAACCACGGCACCGGCCGCGTCCGGCTCGAGTATCGGATCCCGGCCCGCGGCCTCATCGGCTATCGGACCGAGTTCCTCACGGACACGCGGGGCACCGGCCTCCTCAACCATCTCTTCGACGGCTGGGACGTCTGGCAGGGCGACATCGCCCATCGCCAGTCGGGCGCGCTCGTCGCCGACCGATCGGGACGCACCACCGCCTACGCCATCGACAACCTCCAGGCCCGCGGCGTCATGTTCGTCGCGCCCGGCCTCGAGGTCTACGAGGGGATGATCGTCGGCGAGAACGCCCGCGAGAGCGACATGGACGTGAACATCACCAAGGAAAAGAAGCTCACGAACATGCGCGCCTCGACCGCCGACGAGGCCGCGAAGCTGACCCCGCCCCGCGTCATGAACCTCGAGCAGTGCCTCGAGTGGATCCGCGAGGACGAGCTGCTCGAGGTCACGCCGAAGTCGCTCCGCCTGCGCAAGCGCGGTCTGAGCGGCCGCCGCCGCTTCTAGACTCGACCGCGCCGCCTCAGAGCTGCAGCACCACGATCCCCCCGACGGTCACCGCGACCCCGAGAATCGCCCGTGCCGTCAAGCGCTCGCCGAGGAATGCGACCGCCAGCGGGATCGCGAACATCGGCGCCGTGGAGGACAGCACCGACGCGACCGCCACGCCGGCGTACTTGACGCCGGCGACGAACATGACCGAGCTCACCGACGTGATCACGCCCAGCACGACGATCCGGAGCCATGCGCTCCGGCCGCTCAGGGCGAGCGCGCGCGGGGTGCCCCGCGCCCACGGGGTGAGCCAGAGGAACGCCGAGGCGAGCGGCAGGCGGATCGCCTGCGCGGTGACCGCGTCCATCTCGGCGAGGGGCGGCTTGACCAGCACGGTCGAGACCGCCCAGGCGAGCGACGCGAGGGCGGCCGTCCCCACGCCGAACCAGAAGCGCTCCTCCGGCGGGCGCTCGGCCCACGGCGCGACGATGAGCACGAGACCGCCCAGCGTCACCAGCGCGCCCACGACGATCGGCAGGGTGATCGGCTCGTCGAGGCACAGGGCGGCGATCGCGGCGGCGCCGAGCGGATAGGTCGTCGAGATCGTCATGGCGCGGGCGAGGCCGAGCGCGCGCGTGCTCTCGAAGAACACGGTGTCGCCGAGCGCGATCGCCACCACGATCGAGAGCGCCAGCAGCGCCCACGCGAGCGCCGAGATCGTGGCGAAGATGCCGGGACCGGCCGTCGCCACGACCCACGCGACGAGGATCGCGCCGCCGATCGTCGAGCGCACGGCGTTGACGGCCACCGAGCCCAGCGCCGGCATCAGCGTCCGCGCCAGCAGGCTCGTGACCGCCCACGCCATCGCCGAGCCCAGCGCGGCCAGGGCGCCGAGCGTCGTCTCGGAGATCACCGGGGAACGGACGGGGCAGTGACGGGCCGGGACGAGCTCCCGGCTCGACAACTCGGGCATCGCACGGCGAAGATCATACACCGTGAGGATTCTCGTCGCGGCGGCCGTCCTCGTCGGGAGCTTCGTGCTGCTGAGCCTGGTGAGCTTCTGGCTCGCCGTGCGCCCGCCGCGGATCGCCATCCCGCTCCGCCCGGACGAATTCCGCCTGGCCGTCGAGGAGGTCACGATCACCGCCGGCGACGGCGTGAAGCTCGCCGCGTGGCTGGCGGCCCGACCCGGCGCGCCGGCCCTCGTGCTGCTCCACGGCTATCCGGCTGAGAAGGCGGACCTGCTCCCGATCGCCGCGGCGCTGGCGCCGCGCTTCACCGTCCTCCTGCTCGACCAGCGCTACTTCGGCGCGAGCGGCGGCCGCGCGACCACGATCGGCTTTCGCGAGCGCGGCGATCTTCGGCACGCGATCGACTTCCTGGCCGCGCGCGGGTTCGGCGAGGTCGGCGTCTTCGGCCTCTCGCTGGGCGGGGCGGTGGCGCTGCTGGCCGCCGCCGAGGACGACCGCATCCGCGCCGTCGCCGCCTACGCGCCGTTCGCCGATCTGCGCTCGCTCGGCTACGAGCTGTACGGCTGGCTCGGGGTGCTCAAATATCCGTTCGTGGCGCTCCTGCGGGGCTGGTCGCTCCTGTTCTTCGGCCACGACATCACCGCCGTGTCGCCCGAGCGCGCCGCCGCGAGACTCTCGATCCCGGTCCTGCTCGTCGCCAGCCGCACGGACGAGCAGATCCCCTTCGCGCACGCCGAGCGGCTGCGCCGGGCCCTCGCGCGGAACCCCCGCGCCGAGCTCGTCGCGCTGGACCGCGGCCGTCACGGCGAGCTGCCGGCCGGGTTCGCGGCGCGCCTCGCCGAGTTTTTCCTGCTATATGTGAGGTGACGTACGTCACCAGGAGGCGGCATGCACATCGGGGTTCCGCGTGAGATCAAGCCGGGCGAGCAGCGCGTTGCGCTCACGCCGGCCGGCGCCCGCGCCCTCACCGAGGCGGGCCATCGCGTCGTCGTCGAGGGGGGCGCCGGCGCCGGAAGCGGCATCCGCGACGACGAGTACACCGCGGTCGGCGCCGAGCTCGCCGCGGTCGACGAGGTCTGGCGGCGCGCCGACCTGGTGCTGAAGGTGAAGGAGCCGCTCGCGCCCGAGGTCGCGCGGCTCCGAGACGGCCAGATCCTCTTCACGTACCTTCATCTGGCGCCGGCGCCGGAGCTGACGCGCGGGCTCCGCGCCGCCGGGGCCATCGCCCTCGCCTACGAGACGGTCCAGCGGACCGACGGGAGCCTTCCGCTCCTGACGCCGATGAGCGAGGTCGCGGGACGCCTCGCGGTCCAGGAGGGCGCCTTCTACCTGGGCCGCGGCCACGGCGGCCGCGGCATCCTCCTCTCCGGTGTGCCGGGCGTCCCGCCCGGCAACATCGTGATCATCGGCGCCGGCACGGCGGGCGTCAGCGCCGCCCGGATCGCCGTCGGGCTCGGCGCCGACGTATCGATCCTCGACGTGAACCTCGACCGGCTGCGCCAGGTCGACGATCTGTTCCGCGGCCGGGTGGTCACGCTGATGTCGAACAGCTTCAACCTCGACCAGGTCGTGCGCCGCGCCGACCTGCTGATCGGCGCCGTGCTGGTCGCCGGCGCGCGGGCGCCCGTGCTCGTCACCAAGGAGATGGTGACGCAGATGAAGGAAGGCTCCGTCATCGTGGACATCGCGGTCGATCAGGGCGGCTGCGTCGCGACCATTCATCCGACGACGCTGCTCGACCCCGTCTACCTGGTCGACGGCGTCGTCCACTACGGCGTCGCCAACATGCCGGCGCTCGTCCCCCGCACGTCGACGTTCGCGCTCACGAACGCGACGCTCCCGTACGCCCTCGAGCTGGCCACGCGCGGCGTGGTGGCGGCGGTGCGCGCGAACCCGGTGCTGGCCAAGGGCGTCAACGTCTGGCGCGGCAAGATCGTGCACCCGGCGGTCGCCGAGGCGCTCGGCGAGAAGCCCGCACCGCTCGACGCGAGCCTCTCCTGAACGTTCGCGTCGGGACCTCCGGCTACAACTATCCGGAGTGGCGCGGGACGTTCTATCCCGACAAGCTGCCGGCCGCGAAGATGCTCGCGTATTACGTCGAGCGCTTCGCCACCGTCGAGATCAACGCGACGTTCTACCGGATGCCGAACGCCAAGACGCTCGCGACGTGGGCGGCGACCGCTCCCGCCGGCTTCACGTACGTCCTGAAGGCTCCGCAACAGATCACGCACTTCGCCCGGCTTCGTGACGTCGACGAGCCGCTCCGCCACTTCTCCGACACGGCGGCCACGCTCGGCGACAAGCTGGGGCCGGTCCTCTTCCAGCTCCCCCCGAACTTCAAGAAGGCTGCCGATCGGCTCGGCGCCCTGCTGGCGGCCTGGCCCGCCGAGCGTCGCGTCGCCCTCGAGTTCCGTCACGAGAGCTGGTTCGACGACGAGGTGTACGCGCTTCTGCGAGCGCGCAATGCCGCGCTCTGCGTCGCCGAGACGGAGGAGGGCCCGACGCCCGCCGTCGCGACGGCTGACTTCGGTTATCTCCGGCTCCGCGCGGTGGAATACACCGACGACCAGCTGCGACGCTGGCTCGACACGATGGCGCGGATCGGCGCCGGCTGGCGCGACGCCTACGTGTTCTTCAAGCACGAGGACACCGGCACCGGACCGGCGCTCGCCCGGCGGTTCCTCGCGCTCCACGAAGGCTGAGCTCCGCCCGATGGAGCCTCGCGCCCTGGAGATTCTGCGTGTCGCGACGCGCCTGGGGCTGACCTCCTTCGGCGGGCCCGTGGCGCATCTCGGCTACTTCCGCGAGGAATACGTGGTCCGACGCCGCTGGCTCGACGAGGCCACGTACGCCGATCTCGTGGCGCTCTGCCAGTTCCTTCCCGGCCCGGCCAGCAGCCAGGTCGGCATCGCCATCGGCATCACGCGCGGCGGCCTGCTCGGGGGCGTCGCGGCGTGGCTCGGGTTCACGCTCCCGTCGGCGATCGCGCTCGTCCTGTTCGCGTACGGCGTGCGGGGGCTCGGGGCCGCCGACGCCGGCTGGCTGCACGGGCTCAAGGTGGCGGCGGTGGCCGTGGTCGCGCTGGCCGTGTGGGGCATGGCGCGATCGCTCGCGCCGGACCGGGCGCGGGCCACGATCGCAATCCTGTGCGCCTTCTGCGCGCTCCTGTGGCCGACGGGCGCGGGGCAGATCCTCATCATCGCGGCCGCCGCCTTCGTCGGCTTGTGGCTCCTGCCCGGAAGCGCGGCGGCCCCGGCCCCCGAGAGGCCGGTGCCGGTGAGCCGGGCGCTCGGCGCATGCATGCTCCTGGTGTTCTTCGGCCTCCTGATCGCGCTGCCCATCGCCCGCCAGATCGTCGGCAGCCAGGCGCTCGCGGTCTTCGACAGCTTCTTTCGCGCCGGGTCGCTGGTATTCGGCGGAGGCCACGTCGTCCTGCCGCTGCTCCAGGCCGAGGTCGTTCCACCCGGCTGGGTGACCGGCGAGGAGTTCGTCGCCGGCTACGGCGCGGCCCAGGCGGTGCCCGGCCCGCTGTTCACCTTCGCCGCCTATCTGGGCGCCGTCATGGGACCGCGGCCCAACGGCCTCGCCGGCGCCGTCATCGCGCTGGTGGCGATCTTCCTGCCGTCCTTCTTGATGATCGTGGGCGCCCTGCCCTTCTGGGACGCGCTTCGCAGCCGATCGAGCTTTCAGGCCGCGCTCCGCGGGATCAACGCCGCGGTCGTGGGACTGCTGCTCGCCGCGCTCTATCATCCCGTGTGGACGAGCGCGATCCGCGGGCCGGCCGACGTGGGCCTCGCCCTGGCGGCCTTCGGCCTGCTCGCGTTCTGGAAGGCGCCGCCGTGGCTGGTCGTCGTGCTCGCCGCGGCCGCCGGCGCGCTCTTCGCCCTTGCCCGGTAACGCGCACACGTGATCCCCTTCGGGGTACGGAGGCCAAAGGACATGGCGATCGGCGTTCGGCTTGTCGTCGCTCTGGTTCTGGCGCTCGTCGTCGGGTCGGCGTGGGGACAGTCGTCCCCGCCGGTCGGCGCGATCCTGACGCTGCTGCGCGCCGGCGGCTACGTCATCGTGGTTCGCCACGGCGCCACGCACGCCGATCAGGCCGACACCGATCCCCTGAACCTCGACAACCTCGCGAAGCAACGCCAGCTGAACGACAAGGGTCGCGCCGACGCGAAGGCCGTCGGCGACGCGTTCAAGGCCGCCGGCGTTCCGATCGGCAAGTCCATCTCCAGCCGCTTCTATCGGGCGGTGGAAACGGCGCAATTGATCGGCGGCAAGGAGCCGGAGCCCACACTCGACGTGAGCGAAGGCGGACTGGTGGTGAGCCCGAACGAGAACAATCGCCGCGCCCAGGCGCTCCGCGCGATCGTCGCGGCGCCGTCCGCGGCCGGCACGAACACGCTCGTCGTGACCCACAAGCCGAACATCCTCGACGCGTTCGGCAAGGACTGGTTCGAGATCCGGGAGGGCGAGGCGTCGATCTTCAAGCCCGACGGGAAGGGATCGTACACACTGATCGCGCGCGTGCCGATCGATCAGTGGGCGGCGGTGAAGAAGTAGCTCCCCGCGCTACGCGAGCGAGCGCCGCAGGTCGTCGACAATCGCCAGGAACGCGTCGAGCACCGGCGTGCGCGGCTTGTCGCGCCGGAGCACGATGCCGATCTGGCGGAACAGAGGCGGGTCGAGCTTCACCGCCGTGAGCCGCCGCGCCCGCACGTCGGCCTTGGCGGCGAACCACGAGGTGATCGACAGCCCGAGCCCCGACTCGACGAGCTTCTTGATCGCCTCGGTGTTGCCGAGCTCCATCGGCAGGGCGGGCGCCGCGCCCCCGCGCTGAAACCAGGCGTCGATCACGCGCCGCAGCGTCGCCCCCTGCTCGAACAGGATCAGCGGCTCGCCGGCGAGCTCGGCCGCCTTCACGCGCCGGCCCCGCGGCCAGCGCCGGCCGGGCGGGCCGATCGCGACGAGCTCGTCGCGATGGAGCGCGGTCACCGAGAGCTCGCGCTCGCGGACCGGCAGGCTCACGATGCCGACGTCCAGCTCGTTCGCCACCACCGCCCGGGCAATCTCCGGCGCGTTGCCGGTGACCACGACGAGCTCCGTGCGCGGATAGCGGACCCGGAACCGGCGCAGCGCCGACGGCAGCAGGTAGATGCTGAACGAGGCGCTCGTGCCGAGCCGGATCCGGCCGGCCACGATGCCCCGAAGCTCCTGGATGAGCTCGAGGCCGCGGTCGAGCTCCTGCATGGCGCGACCGGCGTGGGCCAGCAGCAGCTCGCCGGCCTTGGTCGTGTACGTCCGCTTGCCGACCCGCTCCAGCAGCGGCAATCCGAGCTCGCGCTCGAGCTGCCGCACCTGCATGCTCACGGCCGGCTGGGTGAGCCGCAGCTCCCGCGCCGCCCGCGAGAAGCTGCCGTGCCGGGCCACCAACCGAAGCGTGTGGAGGTGCGCGAGCTGCACGTTCATGAAGTCAAAAAATATCTGATCGTAACGATCATGACAATTGATTTTACTGATGATCGCATTTACCGGATTATTCGTCCCGTGGACATGAACCACTACGTTGTGGAGATCATCGCGCGGGAGCGCCTGGACTGTGCGCGGGCGCACGCCGCGCGCCGGAGGCTTCTTCGCGGCCCTCGGGCCGCGCTCGCACCCGCCGGCGCCTAGCGTCCCCGCCCTCTGCGACGGGCGCGTCGAGATCCGCGACGCGTGCGAGGCGGATCTCGCGCAGATCGCCGCGATCTGGGACCGCGAGGTCCTCGGCGCCGAAACGACGACCGACACCGAGCCCAGGAACCCGGCCGCCCAGCGCGACTGGCTGGCCCGCCACACCGAGATCTATCCGGTCATCGTCGCCGTGACCGGTCACGACCTGGTGGCCTACGGGTCTCTCTCGCCGTACCAGCCCAAGCCCGCGTTCGCCCGGACGGTCGAGGACTCCGTTTACGTCAGGCAGGACCGGCGCGGCGCCGGGCTCGGGACGATGATCCTCGGCGAGCTGGTGCGGCGCGCCGGGGCGCTCGGCCACCGTTCGATCCTGGCGCGCATCACGGCGAAGAACACCGCGTCGCTCCGCTTACACGCGCGCCACGGCTTCCGGCCCATCGGCCTCGAGCGGGAGTCGGCGTTCAAGCTCGGCCGCTGGCACGACGTCACCATCATGCAGCGTCACCTCGACGCGACCTGAGAGAAGGAGCATCACGATGATCGGACAATTCGACCATCTCATGAAGATCACCGACCGGCCTTCCGCCGTCATGGTCCGGGGGGCAGGATCGTGGATCTGGGATCGGGATGGCAGGTGCTATCTCGACTTCGTCCAGGGCTGGGCCGTGAACTCTCTGGGCCACTCGCCCCGCGTCGTGCTGGACGCCCTGGTGGCGCAGGGCGAGCAGCTGATCAACTGCAGTCCCGCGTACTATAACGAGCCCATGGGCCGGCTCGCCGCCCTGCTCGCCGGGACGTCGGGGCTCGATCAGGTGTTCCTCTGCAACAGCGGCGCGGAGGCGAACGAGGGCGCGATCAAGCTCGCGCGCAAGTGGGGCGCCCGCCATCGCGCCGGCGCCCACGAGATCGTCACCATGCACGGCGGATTTCACGGCCGCACCCTCGCCACGATGGCCGCCTCGGGCAAGGCCGGCTGGGACGCGCTCTTCCCGCCCGTCGTGCCCGGCTTCCGGAAGGTTCCGCTCGGCAATATCGGCGCCGTCGCCGATGCGATCACGCCCCGCACCGTCGCGGTCATGCTGGAGCCGATCCAGGGCGAGGCCGGCGTCTTCGAGGCCGGCGACGACCATCTGCGGGCCCTGCGGGCCCTGACGGCGGAGCGCGGGATCCTCCTGATCGTCGACGAGATCCAGACGGGTATCGGACGCACCGGCCGTTTCTTCGGCTACCAGCACGCCGGCATCGAGCCCGACATCGTCACGGTCGGCAAGGGACTCGGCGGCGGCGTCCCGCTCGCCGCGCTCGTGGCGGCGGAGCGCGTGTGCTGCTTCGAGCCGGGCGACCAGGGCGGCACCTTCAACGGTAATCCGCTGATGGCCGGCGTCGGCTGCGCGGTCGTCGAAACGGTCAGGCAACCGTCGTTTCTCCAGGCCGTCGCCGCCACGGGTGCCTATCTGACCGATCGGCTCCGGACGCTCGCCGAGCAGCTCGGCCACGGCGAAGTCCGCGGTCGTGGTCTGCTCCAGGCGCTCGAGCTCCGGGGAATGGACGCGAAGAAGGTCTCGGCGACCGCGCTCGACCAGGGCCTGCTCGTCAACGCGCCGCGCCCGGACACGCTCCGGTTCATGCCGGCCCTGACCGTGACCCGTGAGGAGATCGACGAGATGATCGCGCGACTGCGGGCGAGCCTCGACTGAGCGCTCAGGGCTCCGGCGCCGCGCGGCGCTCGAGCTTCCGGAGCGCCGCCGCGACGTCGACATGCCCGGCGAGCACCGGCGCGACCGGATCGCCGAGCTGGGCGAAGCGCGCCGGCGCCGTCTTGATGGTGAAGCGCGCGGGATCGAGCCGGGCGGTCACCTCTTCCCAGCGGAGCGGGCACGAGACCGGCGCCCCGGGCAGCGGGCGCACCGAGAACGGGGCAACGATGGTCTGGCCGCGGCCGTTCTGGCCAAAGTCGATGTAGACCTTGCCGCCGCGCGAGCGCAGCGGGCGCGCGATCGTCGAGATCGCCGGTTCTGCCTCGACGCCCATCACCGCCAGGAGCCGCGCGAAGGTTCGCACCACCTCGTAGTCGTAGCGCGCGCCGAGCGGGAGCAGGATGTGCAGGCCCGTGGCCCCGGAGGTCTTCACGAAGCTCGGCAGCTCGAGCTCGTCCAGGATGTGATGCAGCGACCTCGCCACCTTGACGACGTCGGTGAACGGCGCGCCCTTGGGATCGAGGTCGAGGACGAGCCAGTCCGGCTGGTCGAGGCCGGGCAGCCGCGCGCTCCAGAGGTGCAGCGGAATCGTGCCGAGATTCACGACGTAGCGGAGGCTCTCGCGGTCGTCGACGATGAAGTAGTCGATGTCGCGGCCCACGTCGTGCGAATGGATCCGCGCGGTCCTCACCCACGACGGAATCCACTCCGGCGCGTCCTTCTGGAAGAAGGACTTGCCCTTGATCCCGTCCGGATAGCGCGTGAGCACGAGCGGCCTGTCCTTAAGGTACGGCAGGAGCCACGGCGCGACCGCATCGTAGTACTCGACCAGATCCGACTTCGTATACCCCTCATCCGGCCAGAACACCTTCTTCGGATTCGTCACGCTCACGCGCCGCTCCGGGTTCGGCTCCGTCGGGGCCGCGGATTTCCCGCGACGCAGCGCCTTCGCGGAACCGCCCGCACGACCGCGAGGGGGCGAGGCGGGCTCGGGGGGGTCGGGAGGTGTCACCGGGACCCGTTCCCGTGAACCGGCGTCGGACCCCGAGCGCCCAAATGGAGCCCAGCCACGATCGGGCAGCGCACGCGCGCCGCGTGGTCCCGGGACACCTCCCGACCCCCCCGAGCCCGCCTCGGACCCACGCGTTGCGACCGGGACTTCGCGCACACAATCCTCAGGGCGTTTGTCGTCGCGCAAACCGAGGAAAGCCGGATGCCGGATCCCCCCGTCGCGCGTCCACTCCGTGAAGCGAACCTGGCACACGAGCCGAGGCTCGACCCAGTGGTGGCCGCGCCCGGTCGGGGTGCCGTGCGCGAAGGGGGATGTCGCGCGCGCCAGCGGCCGGAGCTTCTCGCTGACGAGCGCGAGCGTCCGGTCGTCGAACCCCGTGCCGACCTTGGAGACGTAGACGAGCTGGCCGTCCTCGTAGAGGCCGAGGTGGAGCGCGCCGAAGTGAGCGCGGGTGCCCTGGGGAACGGTGTAGCCGCCGACGACGAACTCCTGCTCGAGCAAGCACTTGATCTTGAGCCAGTCCTTCGAGCGCCGGGAGACGTAAAGACTGTCGCGCTTCTTGGCGATCACGCCCTCGAGCCGCTGCTCGCAGGCGGCGGCCAGGAACTCGGCGCCCTGGCCCGCGACGTGATCGCCGTAGGACACGACGCCGCGCGCCGGCGCCAGGAGCTTCAAACATTCCTTGCGCGTCTCGAGCGGCAGCCGGCGCAGATCGCGGCCGTCCAGCCCGAGCGCGTCGAAGGCGATCATGCCGACCGGCACCTCGACGCGCGCGCGCTCGACGTCGGCGGGGCGCGTGAGACCCATGCGCTCCTGGAGCCGCTGAAAGCTCGAGCGCCCCTCGTCGTCGAGCGCGACGATCTCGCCGTCCAGCAGGAACCGCGCGAGCGGAAGCGCGCGCAGAGCCGCGGCCACCTCGGGATACCGGCTGGTGACGACCTGGCCGCTCCGGCCGCGAAGCTCGACCGTGTCGTCGGCGCGATAGGCGAGAACCCGCACGCCGTCGTACTTGATCTCGAAGAGCCAGTCCGGATCCGTCGGGGGCGCCTCGACGAGCGTGGCGAGCATGACGAGCTCCCCGCGCGGCGCGATGTCGGCGCCCGGCGCGCCGAGCTCGGTCAGGCGCCGGCGCAGCGTCTCGATCCGTTGCGGACCGTCGCGCAGCTCCTCCACCGTCAGCCCGGACAGGACCGACGCCGGGAAGCGTTCCGTGGGCTCCGCCTCGCCCGCGTACGCGTCGGCCTTCTTCAGCAGGAGCCACTCCTTGTCCTTGCCGCTCATGCGGGCGAGCGTCCATCGCCCGCGCAGCTTGAAGCCGAACAGCTCGAACTCGAGCTTGCCGCGCTCGATCTGCTCGCGCGCGGGCTCGGGCTTCACGAGCCGGAACCGGCCGGCGTCCCACACGATCGACGGGCCCGCGCCGTAGTTGCCCTCGGGGATGACGCCCTCGAAGTCGCCGTACTCGAGCGGGTGGTCCTCGACGTGCACGGCCAGGCGCTTCTCGTGGGAGCGCACCGAGGGCCCCTTGGGCACGGCCCAGCTTTTCAGCACGCCGTCGATCTGCAGGCGCAGGTCGTAGTGGAGCCGCCGCGCCGAGTGCTTGTGCACGACGAAGCGGCTACCGCCCGCGGGACTCGGCCCGCCGAACGGCTCCGGCGTCGCCCCGGGGTCGCGCTTTCGCCGATACTCCTCGAGATCGCGGCTAGCCACGCAGCACCAGGATCACGCCGAGCGCGGCCAGGAGGTTGTCGACCGCGTGCGCGGCGATCGACGGCAGCAGGCTGCCGGTGCGCTCGTACGCGAACGCCCACAGGAGCCCGCTCCAGAAGACCGCGGCGAAGCCGAGGACGCCGTAGCCGTGGGCGATCGCGAAGATCGCCGCGCTCAGCCCCGCGGCCATACCCGTTCCGAATCGCCGGCGCAGGGTCGCGAACACCAGCCCGCGGAAGACGATCTCCTCGAACACCGGCGTGAGGACGACCGTGTCGAGGAGAATGGCGCCGACGTCGATCCGCGGGCCCCAGGCGAGATCGGGATCGAACCATTCGGTCCAGTGCGAGGACAGGCCGAGCCCGCGTCCGGCGAAGTCCATCACCCCCTCGCCGAGCTGGCCGACACCGAGGAGCGCCAGCAGCACGAAGCCGAGGCTTCGGATCCCGCCGGCGACGGGCTCCAGCCCGAAGCTCTGGCGGAAGCTCATCTCCGCGGGCCGCACCAGACAGCGGCTGGCCAGGACCAGCACCGGCACGAAGGCGAGGTTCGTCACGAGGCCGAACACGACCCGGTTGAACGACCGCGAATGCTCAGAGGCGAGGGCGGAATACAGGTAGACGGCGCCGAGCGTGATCACCCCCAGCGCTCCGCCCCGAACCAGGACCACCACGCCCTGGCGCCCGCGCCATGGCGGCGGCAGGATCACCCCGCCCACGCGCGCGAAGAGGCTGCGACGCCTCAAGAGCCCGACCACGACGAGCCCGGCGACGGCGAGCAGCGTCAGCTCGAGCGCGATCATGAGGCGCATCCGCACCAGCACGCGGGCCGACCGCGCGCCCTGGGTCGCCGCGATCGCCGCGAGGGCTTCGCCATCGCCGGCGCGCGCCGCCAGGCGCCCGGCGATCCGATCCCGAAACCAGCCGGGCTCCAGACCCTGCTCGAGCGTCTCGGCGACGACCGTGCCCTCCATCGCTTCGCTCTCGTCGCCGAGATAGGCGGCGACGACAACACGGCCGAACGCGGGGAGCGGATCGGGGCGCAGGGCCCACTCGGCGGCTCGATGCCGCACGCGGTCCAGGCGCCCGGCCTCGCCCTCGAGGATCGCCAGGTGGAGATCCACCGCCGGATCGACCGACGCGGCGGCGAGCTCCTCGTACCAGCGAATCGCCTCCGCGAGATCCTCGGCGGGATCGGTCGACGTCAGGCGATAGAAGAGACGCTCCCACCCCGACGCACGCGCGATCGCGTCGTCGAGATCCATCGTCCGTCCGACGATCAGCGCGAGCGCGCGCTCGGGCTCCGCGACCGCCTCCATCCGTGATCCGCCGTACTGCAGCCACGCCATGACGGCGATGAACGCGACGAGGATCAGCGCCGACAGTGCGGTCAAAACCCCGACATGTTGACGCTCGACCGGCGCGGGGACGCTATCTGTTGGTGAGCCCATGCCTGCGCGCATCATAGGGAGCAACGTGCTATCGTGCAAACCATGCCGCCCCACTCCCTGGGCTCGGGGACGATCTCGTTCGGGCTGGTCTCCATTCCCGTCCGGCTCTACACCGCCGCGTCCTCGGCGAACGTATCCTTCAACCTTCTCCATGCCAAGTGTGGCTCGCGGATCAAGCAGCAGACCTTCTGCCCGACGTGCAACGAGGTCGTCGATCGCGCGTCGCTCGTTAAGGGTTACGAGTTCGCGAAGGACCAGTACGTCCGCGTCACCGACGACGAGCTGAAGGGGCTCGAGGGCGAGGCGTCGAAGGTGATCGACATCGCCGAGTTCGTGCCGCTCCAGTCGGTCGATCCGATCTTTTTCGAGAAGACCTATTACCTCGGACCCGACAAGGGCGGCGACAAGGCGTACCGGCTCCTCGCCGACGCCATGGAAAAGGGCGGACGGGTCGCCCTGGCCACCTTCGTCATGCGCGGCAAGGAGAGCCTTGTCCTCATCCGGCCGGCGCGCGGCGGCCTCATGCTCCACACGATGTACTTCGCGGACGAGGTGCGGGACTTCGGCGAGATCGACCGCGGCCAGTCGGCGAAGATCAAGCCGGGCGAGCTCGACCTGGCGCTGCAGCTCATCGACGGTCTCGCCGGCGACGAGTTCCAGCCGGAGCGATTCCAGGACGAGTACCGCCACCGCGTCCTCGACCTCATCAACCAGAAGGTCGAGGGCAAGGAAGTCACGGCGGTCGGTCCCCAAGTTCAGCGCGCCCAGGTGATCGACCTGATGGAGGCCCTCAAGGAGAGCCTCGCCAAGCGGGTCGCCTCCGGGGAGAAGAAGCCCCTGGCGAAGGCCAAGCGGACCGAGCCCGCCCCGGCGGCGCCGGCGAAGAAGGCCCAGGCCGCAAAGAGGTAGCTCTCCGGCGCCCGAGGGTTAGAATGGATCTGGGCCGCCAATGCCCAGAATTGCCCTCGAGCCGCGATTCCAGGTCGAACACCTGTCGGTCCTCGACAGCGAAGGCAACCTCGACACTGCCCTCGAGCCCAAGCTGTCCGCCGACGAGCTGAAGTCGCTCTATCGCGCGATGGTGCTGGGCCGGCGCCTCGACGAGCGCATGGTGCGGCTCCAGCGTCAGGGTCGCATCGGGACCTTCGCGCCCATCAAGGGGCAGGAAGCCTCCCAGATGGGGACCGCGTTCACCCTCCGGCGGGCCGACTGGATGGTGCCGTCGTTCCGGGAGATTGCGGCGATGATCTGGCGCGGGTGGCCAATCGAAAAGCTCCTGCTCTTCTACGCCGGCCACGTGGAGGGCGGGCGGCCCGCCGACGACCAGCACGACCTGCCGATCACGATCCCGGTCTCGACGCAGCTGCCCCACGCGGTGGGCCTCGCCTACGCCGCCCAGTACCGCGGTGACGACGTGGTCGTCATGGCGTACTTCGGCGACGGCGCCACGTCCGAGGGAGACTTCCACGAGGCGATGAACTTCGCCGGGGTCTGGCACGTGCCGGTCGTCTTCGTCTGCCAGAACAACCAGTGGGCGATCTCGGTGCCGCTGAAGAAGCAGACGCACTCGCGCACGATCGCC